>Ga0075421_100002470_pt1 | contig 22124 bp, 15 predicted proteins | sample SoiMetdeltSBSDD5_FD_75292 | JGI IMG/M metagenome (GOLD analysis project Ga0075421, IMG submission 75292) | Bulk soil microbial communities from a Populus tree surrounding site in Tennessee, USA - Soil MetaG P. deltoides SBSDD5 | ecosystem: Environmental > Terrestrial > Soil > Tree plantation...
GCCGGATTGGAGCGCCATCCGGGCGGCCACTCTGATGAGCGTCATCTGCGTCCTGTTCATCACGCATGTGTACGAAACGGTCTATCTCATCCAACAACGCGAAAGCGACCGCGTGCAATTTGAAAAACTCGAGCGCGCCAAGGCCGAAGCGGAGTTGGAGGCGCTGAGGGCGCAAGTCGATCCGCATTTTCTCTTTAACTCGCTGAACACGCTTGCCTGGCTCATTCAGAACGACGCCACCGCAGCGCAGCGCTTCAATGAGAACCTCGCCGAGGTCTACAGGTACATTCTTCACAACAAAAATAGAGAGCTGGTGATGGTCGAAGAAGAGCTAGCGTTCCTGCTGCGCTACTTCGAGCTCCTGCGCCTGCGATTTGGCGATGCTGTTGAGTTAGAGATGCCCCCTGACGGCGCGGGCGACCGGAAACTGGTGCCGCCCATCTCGCTGCAGATTCTGATGGAGAACGCGGTCAAACACAATGAGTTTTCGCGCGAGCGCCCGCTGCGGATTCGTCTATCGGCGGACGTAGAGGGCCTCACGATGACCAACGAACGCCGCCCGCGCGCGGCCATTCGCGAATCCGCCCGCGTCGGGCTGCGCAATCTGGATGAGCGTTGCCGGCTCATCCTAGGCCGAGGCATCGACGTTCGCATTCAAGCGAGTGAATTCACGGTGACCGTCCCGGTGGAGAGGCTGGCATGAAGGTCGCTATCGTCGAGGACGAGCCTCTCGCGCGCCAGATGCTGGCGGACTGTATCCGCCAATGCAAAGGGGACGTGGAGATCGTGGCCGCGCTCGAAGGCGTCGCCGACACCGTCGCCTGGCTGGAAGCGCATGGCCAGCCGGATCTTCTGTTCGTCGACATCCAGTTGGGCGATGGCACTTCGTTCGACATATTCCGGCGATCGCGGCTGAATTGTCCCGTGGTATTCACCACAGCCTACGATGACCATGTCCTGGAGGCGTTTCAGTCCAATGGGATCGACTATCTTCTAAAGCCGATTCGCCGCGAAAAGGTTGCCACGGCGCTGGAAAAATACGAACGATTGAAGGGTCACTTTGTCTCGGACCACGCGGCCGTGTCGCGTGCGTTGACAAAACCGTCAGCGCCGCGAGAACGCTTTCTCGTACGCAGGGGAAGCGAATTCGTTCCCGTGCGCACTGTCGAGGTGGCCTACTTCTTCAGCGAACACAAGCTGGTGTTTCTGGTTACTCGCGACGGCAAGCGGCACGTCTTGGACAAGACGCTTTCGGAGGTAGAACACGAGTTGGAATCAACACGATTTTTTCGCGTCAACCGCAACTTCCTGGCGTCGATTGATTCCATCGCCCGCTGCACTCCACACGGCAAAGGAAAACTGCTCGTGCAATTGACGCCCTCTTGCGGCGCTGAGGTCACCGTGAGCCAGGAACGGGCATCCGACTTCAAACGCTGGTTGGGGGAGTGACGGCGACACCGGCGCCGACAGCATACTCGTATGCGGCATTGTAGGCGCAACCGAACAGCGTGATGATGCTCAACATGTACATCCACACGATGAGCGCGATCACGGTCGCCACGCTGCCATACATCACGTTGTAGTTGGATAGATTGCGCACATACCATCCAAACGCGAGGGTGAGAAGGAACCAGAGCACGGTAGCCACAATCGAGCCGCGCCAAACGGCCGCCCACGATTGCCGTTTGCGCGGGCCAATCCTGTAGAGCAGCATCGTGACCAGAACAACCGCCGAGAAGGAAACCAGCAGGCGGAGCACCTGGCCTGCAAATAGCAGTCCGGACGTCACTCGGCTCAGGGTTACGTCGCCGCTGAGATAGGCCAACATCCAACGCTCAGTTTTGTCGCCGAACAAAATAAGCGCGGAGGCCCCAACAGCCGGCAGGGCGGAGGTGAGTACAAGCAGCGCCGCATAGCCGCGCTGCTTCCACCACGGCCTCCCGACGGGAACGTGATAGACGGCGTTGAACCCTTCCATCAAACTCAGCATCAGCCCGGAGGCCGCGTAAAGGCTAATGAGCGTGGCGCCGATCAGCACGGATAACGGGCGCTGCCCCTCCACAGCGAACCTCTTCAGGACCAATTCCTCGGCGCCCGGCGGCACTATCTCTTCCAGGAAGTGCGACATCACCTGGAGAACCGAATTTGCCTGTGCCTGAACAAGAAGCGTGGCAAGTGTAGTCAATACGGGGAAGAACGCGAGCAATGCCGAATAAGCGGCGCCTTTGGAGATAGAGAGACAGTTTTCCTGGTAGGTGATCCATGCCGCGCGCTGGAGAAGCGCCAGAGTTCGCTTCACCATGCTCACGTCTCCGCGTGCCGGCCAGTTTTGCCACGCCAGATCTCGCGAGCGCAGAAAGCCAGAGACGCGATCCACACCAGAAGCGACAAACAGCCGAAGAACCTGGTGTCCCATGAAGCGACGAATTGCATGGCGATCAGCGCGTCTGGCGATGCCTCTACACGTGCGACCAGGAATCCCAGGGCGTCGGAGCTGGTGGGTATGGACTTTCCGTTTTGGGTCACCTGCCAGCCGGGATGATAACTCACCTGCATCGAGAGCACATGGTTTGCAGGAACCGCGGTGTGCATTTCGATGCGGGAACTCGTTGGCCAATAGGCGAACGGAGATTCTCCGTGTGGATCGTGGATGGCCGTCAAGTACTCACGCAACGAACCCGCGCCCGCCTTTAATACGGATTGAGTGGGCACCGCCGATGGCGGGATGAGATGGGCTAAGCCGGAGTAAGGAACATGGTAAATGCGGTCGCCGCGGTTGCTGTGCACTCGCGGCAGAAGACCCTCAAACTTTTCCGGAAGGCGGAAGTCCCGAAAATATTCCGTCGAGTCTTCGGCGTGAACTGCAACGTATTGCACGCCCAGCGCGGAGAGCAGCCATGCCGCGTCGCGGCCCTCTTCACCGTGTACGCTGCGGGCCGATGTGCGCACGCGATACAGGAAATCGGCGGCGCGGCGATCAGCCAGCCCCGACTCAAATGTGCCGCCGAGTTGGGGGATGGAAGTGAAGGCATTCAACCGGTAGCGAGTCCCCCCGGAGACTGCCACACGGCCTTCCGGTCGCAGGCGACTGAGCGCCTCGACTGTTCTCACCTCGGCCGTCTGCCCCGAAGGAATGGGATGAAGCGGCTGATACGACGTTGCCGCATAGCGGCGTACCTGATCCGCGCCGAGGATGCAGGCGGTAGCCAACAGAATCAAGCCGGCGGCCTGCGCGAGAATCCAGCGATGTTGGATCGCCTGGCGAACAATCTCCATTCCGAAAAGAATCGCGAACAACTCGAATTCCATTTCGTAGCGGCGCGACTCCGGCAGCGTGTTGTAACCAAAGCGGTAGAAGCCCACGACGACCCATGAAAACCCGAACGTGCAGATCGCCAGGAAGCATAGCCACACAGATTGGCGCGCGCGCCAAAACAGCAGACGCACTAAAATCGCTCCAATCGGCAAACCGGCGAGCATCCAAATCTGCGATGTTTGAAACCGGTACTCATAGGCGTCCTTTGGCCAGTTGAAGGCCATGGTCGAAACAAACGCGGGCGTAAGCCAGAAGGCGGCCATGAGATAGGCAAGCAGCGCTGCCGCCAGCAGCCGCGACGAACGGAAGTTGGTGACGGCGTACGTACCCGCTCCGGTGAGCAACATGGCGATCATGCACCAGGCAAGGCCAACCGCGGCGATCCAATTGCTGAGCGTCACGGCCATCATTGCCAGCGCCGCCAGGAATATGCGCCAGAAACTGGGACGCGTCGCCGCATTCCATGCCGCGAGTATCGCCAGTGGGAGCAGTGCGAGGCCGACGTTGTGCGGTCCTTCGCCGTACTTGACCAACACCTGCAATCGCCACGGCAGTTGAGCTAGCCCGCGATCGGTGTCCAACTGCCGGAAGAGCGCGTAGCCAGGCGACCAGATCGTCCACGCCAAAGCGCTGAGCGTTGCCCATAGAGGGCTTCGCGTAAAGTGCCGCGCCAGCCACCAGACGCCCCAAGGCGCCAGGCACGTCAGAAGTGCAATCAGCAAACGCCACAGGTAGTAGAACTCGATAGAAGGAAAAATGCGAGTGGCCAGCGCGGCAGCGTATGGAAGCAGCGGCAGGTAGAGGAATTGCGTCGGCAGGCCATTGTAATGAAGTGCGTCCCAACCCCACGGGTGCGGGTTGCCAGAGATAGTTTTCGCGATGGAAGCGTAACCCATCTCGATGCTGTCGCGGTAGACGGACTCACCGGGAAAGAAGAGGATGAGGTTCAGCCCGAAGCTTACCGCCGACAGGGCCATCAGGCTCATCACCGTCAAAGATGCGCGGCGCCATGCAGGCGACCATGGCCCGCCTCGCCACGAGACAACGAACAGGTAGACGAGAGTGCAGGCAGTCAGCAATGTGAGGAGGCGGCCAATCGCGTTTTCCCTCGGCAGGGTGAACTGTAACAGGATCTCGCGGTCCCCTGGTGGCACCTCGACCAACATGAAACCCAAGGGGTCACGCTGGATCGTCAATGATGCTCCCGCCGCCGTAAACGCCCGCCAATAGGGATCGTAGTTCTCCTGCACCACGAGAGCCTCGCCGTCGCTAAAATGGCCGGTTATGCGAATACGATCCGGCGCCTCACGCGTGTAGGCGGGCCTCTGTTCGGGACCCTGCTCGATCGCCGCGGCATAGGCGCGAAGGTGATCGGTGTTCACCGGGCGCGCGATGGCAGGCACGGCACGGACTTGTTCCAGACGCACGATGCGCGCCTGTTCCGGATAGCGGCGCGGAATGCGGTAGATGAAATCCCCTCGGCCGCTGGAATAGATCCGCGGAAGTTGCTTGGGAAACAGGTCCGTCCGAACGTAGTCGTGATACATCTCACTGGACTGCTTCTCGTGCACAACGATGGCGCCCACGCCGTAAGCCTGCATCCACACTTTCGTCATTTCCGGTTCTTCGCCGAAGGTGGCTTGATAGTAGGGTTCCACGAGAAGGTCGTTCAACATTCCCTGTTCGGAGCCGCCGCCCAATTGCGGAATGTGATGCCAGGCGTTGAACCAGAAACGAACGGAGCCTGTGGCGAGAATCCGCTCACCGGGCAGGTTCTTCGCAATCCAACTGGTGATGCGATATTCAATCCGTTTCTCCGGGTGCCGATCCTCGGGGAAGAACTTCCATGCACGGCGAATGTAGCCTTTCGCCGGAATCAACGCGCATACAAACAAGACAACGGCGAGCGTGCGCGGAAGCCACTGTCCCCATCGCGGGTGTATGGGACCGAAGCGAGTTCGCGCCAGCCATCGCAGCGCTTCCATGCAAAGAAGAATCAGGGCCAGATCCAGTTCCGGCGCCAATCGCTGCGGTTCACCGGCGATGCGGAAATCGAAGTGATCCTCGCCGGCGGTGTTCAATGTAAACAGCATTGCGAAGCCGGAAACAAAAACGAACCACGCTCGCTCCGGCCTCCCACGAGCCCAGCGCCAAGATAGTACAACGTAAATCGCCAGCATCACTACGGCTAGAATCACCGACCAGAGGTGCCCCGGTTGGGAGACCCATTGCAGATTTCTCGTCGTGACTTGGAGATAGCTAGGGGAAAGCCAGGATGCCGTCAGGCCGTAGGCGAGCACGGCGATCGCTCCGCCTCTGAACCACACCCACGCGTCCTTCTCAGAAAGAAAAACGGCCCATGCCAGAAATGGGAACGTGAGCGCCAGCGCGGTGGCTCCGTAGAAATTAGTGGAGACAACCCAGGCGCACAAAATCGCGGATGCCGCCATCCAAGCCGAGCGGCCACGCCGCAATCCGAACCACGCGGCTCCCAGTGCCCAAGGCAACAATGCCCAGGCCGACATATGCGGTCCTTCGCCCCAACGCATGAGTGCGTTCAGCCGATTCGGCAGCCAATAGTATTTGGAGACGTCGTCCCAAAACGCGGGGAGGAGTAAATAGCCGGGTGAGATAAGCAACGACGCCAACGCCGATCCCGCCGCCGCGGGCCGCGATCTCGTGCATACAAATACGAAGAAGTACACACCGGCGACGGCGACACAATAAAACAGCGCAACAAAGAGATGGTAGGAATGTGCGAATGAGCGTCCCGTCCATTCGTGAATCAACGCAATGCCATAGCGGATCGCCGGCGGATAGATGTAATCCCAGCGCGTGCCGCAGTACCAGTTCGGTTGCCAATTGGGATGGGGAAAGTTGTCGGCCAGGAAGTGGGCGTCGGAGATGAATGTGCTCTCGATCGTCCCCCAACTGTCGAGGAACCCCATCCAGAACACTGGCCAGATGAAGACCGCCGCCAGCGCGGCGAGCAGCAGCAGATCGAGAGCGGGTGTGAATTTCCGCCAACGCTCAGACAGAGGCATGCCCGTTGGAGGGATCCGTGGCGCTCGAATAGCGGTTGCGCAGGCTCTCGAAGCGGCGCTGCTTCCACAGTCCGCTTTTGTGGAGAATGTACTGAGCTAAAACCCAAAGAATGGAGATGCCGTACCGGCTGCTCTGTAGGAATGACGCGGATGACGCCTGCGGAAAATATCGCGTCGGAACGGGCACTTCGGCGATCTTCGCACCCACTTCAACGAATTGCGCCATGATCTCCTGATCGAAAATGAAATTGTCCGAATTCATCTCCACGTTCACGGCCTCCAGAATCTCGCGCGTGTAGGCGCGATAGCCGGTGTGGTATTCCGCGAGGGACAATCCGAACACGACATTTTCGCACCAGGTGAGAAAGCGGTTGGCAATGAACTTCCACCAGGGCATTCCTTGTTCCATTACACGCCCGCCGAGCAACCGCGAACCAAGAACAACGTCCGCCGTGCCGTTTTGAATGGGCGCGATGACTTCGGGCAGCAACGTCGGATCGTACTGATAATCGGGATGCACCATCACGATGATGTCAGCGCCCGCCCGCAGTGCCTCGCGATAGCAGGTCTTCTGATTAGCGCCGTAGCCGTAATTGCGGTTGTGAACGAATAGTTCCAGCCCCAACTCGCGCGCGATTTGGATGGTTTCGTCGGAGCTGCCATCGTCGACGAGAATCACGAGGTCCACCACATCGTGTGGCAACTCGGCATAGGTCATGCGAAGCGTGCGTGCCGCATTGTAAGCCGGCATCACCACAACGACCTTCGATTTGTGCGCCTCCGGGGAACTCATCTGCCACTCACGGCCGGCCGCGCCACGACAATGAACTGGTAGGCAAAGAGTTCCTTCCACGCCGTGGCAAGAGCCATGCTGACGGTATCCGCGCACTTCAGCCACAACGAACCAGCCGAGCGGGGGAATCGTAGTTCCATTGGCGGCGCGGTCACGCCGGGCCGATCGAGAATGTAGCCCGCCTGCTGAAACAGGTCCACCCAATTTCGCCACATGAAAAAGTGAAGATGAGTTCGATCGAACAGCCCCTTGTCATGTTGCGGGAAGCTCCCAAAGAGTACATGCAACCGGAAATACCAGTGCCCACTGTTGGGAAGGGAAGCCAGAATCACGCCACCCGGCGTTAAGAGCGCGTGCAGCCGCCGCAACAGCAGTTGCGGCTCGCGCACGTGTTCGAGCACATCAGCACAGAGAATCCAGTCATAGGCGCCCTTCAGAGGCGGAAAACCTTCGTCCAGATCGGCTTGGTGAAACTCGATCTGCCCCGCAGCCGCGTCCTCGAGAGGGTAACGTTCCACTGCCGTGACCTCATATCCGCGGGCAGCCAGAATCAGCGAAAGCTCACCCGTGCCCGCGCCCACGTCGAGTACACGGCGTCTCTCACCGGGTTTGGGTAGGAGTCCAAGAATACGGTGATGGCTGCTGTTCGGACTCTCTTTGAGGGCGTAATGCGCCCGCTTCGTGGTGGTCTGAGTCACAGGGATAACCTTAATTAGTGTAGCGGTTTGCACCGCTCGCGGGAACGGCGGCAGGCTCAGCCGTTGCAGGGGCCTTACGCCGCGCGCTACCTTGGTTTCTGACTAATGTCGTGGTTTACCAAAAAGCAATCGCCCGTATCCAGCCCGGAAGGCGAACGGACGGTAAAGACCGAGGGTTTGTGGCAAAAGTGCGAAGGCTGTAGCCAGATCATCTGGCGCAAGACGCTTGAAGACAACCTGAACGTCTGCGACAAATGTGGCTTTCATTTCCGCATTGACGCCCGCGAGCGGGTGCGATTGCTGATCGACGAGGGGACTTTTGAGGAACTCGACTCCGCCTTCGTCACAACGGATCCGTTATCGTTCGTGGATTCACGTTCCTACCGAGACCGCCTGAAGTCGATGCAAGAGGCTACGGGCATGATGGACGCCGTTATTTCCGGCCGGGGCAAATTGCTAGGGCGCGCGGTGGAGATTTGCTCCATGGAGCTCAAGTTCATCGGCGGCAGCATGGGCACCGTGGTAGGTGAAAAAATCACGCGCGCCATCGAGCGGTCCATGGAAAGCCGGGCGCCCCTGGTGATCGTATCCGCCTCCGGCGGAGCGCGAATGCAGGAAGGCGCGGTGAGCCTCATGCAACTTGCCAAGATTTCCGCGGCCCTGATGCTATTGGACGATGCACGCATTCCGTTCATCAGCGTCCTCACCGACCCCACCACCGGCGGCGTGACGGCAAGTTTCGCCATGCTTGGCGACCTGAACATCGCCGAACCCGGCGCGTTGATCGGATTCGCCGGCCCGCGCGTGATCGAACAGACGATCCGGCAAAAGTTGCCCGATGGATTCCAAAAGAGCGAGTTTCTTCTCAAGCATGGTTTCCTGGATGCGATCGTTCCCCGTTCCGAGATGAAGGGCTACATCGCGGACGCTTTCAGCTTTTTCGTGGGTAATTGAAGTCGCGGGAGGGTTTTTCCATGTTGCGGTTTCTTTTTCTAGCAGTAGCCGTTGTGTCTCTCCTGCCCGCCGCGGATTTCGACGTGCTCGTCACACGAGCGCGCGTCGTCGACGGGACAGGCAACCCGTGGTTTCGGGCAGATGTGGGCATCAAGGCTGGCCGCATCGCCGCGATCGGCAATTTGAGCGGTAAGACCGCGGATCGGACCATTGCCGCCAGAGACCGCGTCCTAGCGCCGGGATTCATTGACGTTCACACGCATATCGAAGGCGCGGTGGAGCAAGTACCGCGCGGAGATAACTACTTGATGGACGGGGTTACCACGGTTGTCACTGGCAACTGCGGAGGAAGCGCGGTGAAGGTAGCCGACTGGTTCATGGCGCTGGAAAAGGCAGGATTGGGTCTCAATGTTGCGACACTGATCGGCCACAATTCCGTGCGGCGCGAGGTGATGGGAACGGCGAATCGTCAAGCCACCGCCGAAGAACTGAAGCAGATGGAAGAACTGGTGGCTACGGCAATGCGGGAAGGCGCCGTAGGCTTCTCGACGGGTCTTATCTACATTCCCGGCACTTATTCAAACACTACGGAAGTCGTCGCGTTGGGCGTGGCGGCGGGCCATTTCGGCGGTGTCTATGCCAGCCATATGCGTGACGAAGGCGAGAAGGTGTTGGAAGCGATTCGCGAAGCGGCCGAGGTCGCCAAGGCTGCCGGTGTTCCAGCACAGTTGTCTCACTTCAAGATCGATACGCCCCGGCTGTGGGGTATGAGTACGAAGTCGCTCGAGCTCGTGGAGCAGTATCGCCGCGAGGGAGTTGATGTGGTGGTCGATCAGTATCCGTATGATCACTCTTCCACAGGCCTCGGCATCACATTGCCTAGTTGGGCCTTGGCCGATGGGGAGCAAGCGGTGAAAGAGCGGCTGAGCAGTTCGGACACGCGTGCGCGCGTGAAGGCCGAGATGTTGGAGCGTCTGAAAAACCTCGGCCACGCCGACTATTCCTATGCCATCGTGGCCCGATTTCGTCCCGAGCAGACGTATGAAGGCAAGAACATCAGCGAAGTAAACATACTTATGGGCCGCGAGAAGACGATCGAGAACGAAGCCGAGACCATTCTCGACCTCATGGTAAAGGGCGGCGCGCAGATGGTTTATCACTCGATGGGCAATGAAGACGTGGAACGGATCATGAAGTATCCCAATACGGCAATCGCGAGCGATGGCGGCATCCGCGTGTTCGGGGAAGGCATGCCGCATCCGCGCAGCTATGGCACTAATGCGCGCGTGCTTGCGGAGTTCGTGCGAAAGCGAGGCGTGTTAACGCTCGAAGACGGTATTCGCCGCATGACCTCCCTGCCGGCGCGCACTTTCAACTTCCGAGACCGGGGTGAAATCCGCGAAGGCTTCGTGGCGGACCTGCTGCTCTTCGATCCAGCGCGCGTGCAGGATAAAGCGACATTTCAGCAGCCCCACCAGTATACGGAAGGGTTCGATTATGTTCTGGTGAATGGAGTTCTCATGGTGGAGGACGGCAAACTGACTGAGAATCGCGGAGGCCGCGTGGTTCGCCGTTGGGGTGTCGCCGCACAGCCGGCGATAGCGTCTGGACAATGATTCAAATTACGGGCGGGGCCAAACACTTCGGCCCCAAAATATTGTTCGAAGAGCTGAACTGGCTCATTACGCCGCAGGATCGTGTCGGCATCGTGGGTGGCAATGGTACGGGCAAGTCAACGCTGTTAAAGATTCTGGGCGGAATGGATGGCCTTGAAGAAGGCTCCATCACGCGCCAGAAAGACGCGACCATCGGCTACTTGCCGCAAGAGGGCTTGAGCCTGCGCGGCCGTACTGTATTCGCCGAATGCTTGAGTGTGTTCGCGGACCTGAAAGCGAAAGAGCGCGAGATGGAAGATCTCACGCACAAGATGAGCGAACTAGATGTTGCGTCGCCCGAGTATGCTGCCGTTGCCGATCGCTTCCATCACGTCCAGAGCGTCTTCCTGGCCAAGGACGGCTACTCGCTGGAATCGAAGGTGGGGATCGTCCTCGACGGCCTCGGCTTCCCGCGCGACGATTGGGACCGTCTCACCGATGAATTCTCCGGCGGCTGGCAGATGCGCATTGCGCTCGCCAAGCTTCTGTTGGAAGCCCCCAATTTATTGCTTCTGGATGAGCCGACGAATCACCTGGATATCGAAGCGCGAAACTGGTTGGAAAGCTATCTGGAATCCTACCCCAATGCATTCGTGCTCATCTCGCACGACCGCTACTTCCTCGACGTCACTGTTAAGAAAATTATTGAGGTCTGGAATAAGCGGGTCTGGTTCTACCCAGGCAACTACGAGAAGTATCTGAAGCAAAAAGAGGAGCGGAGGGCGCAGCAGGAGGCCGCTTACAACAATCAGCAGGACAAGATCCGGCAGATCCAGGTCTTCATCGATCGCTTCCGCTACCAGGCCACCAAAGCCAAACAGGTACAGAGCCGCATCAAGGAAATCGAGCGGATGGAAAAGGTCGAAGCCCCTCCGCCGGAGGAGGAAACGATCCACTTCCGTTTCCCGCAGCCGAAACAGAGCGGCCGTATCGTGGCCGAGTTCCGCGATGTGCGGAAGTCCTACGGCGAGAAGCTGGTGATCGACAAGATCAACTTCACCATCGAGCGCGGCGAGCGCATCGCGCTCGTGGGAAAAAATGGCGCGGGAAAATCGACGCTGATCAAGCTGCTTGCCGGAACCGAACCGCTAACCGCCGGGAACTACAAGCTTGGGCATAACGTCTCAGTGGCTTACTTCGCGCAGGATCAATACAAGGAATTGGATAACGATGCCCGCCTCCTGGACGACCTGAGCTCGGTCGGGAACAAGGCAACCGTCACTGAGTTGCGATCGTTGCTCGGCTCCTTCCTGTTCGGCGCCGACGACGTGAACAAGAAAATTGGAGTCTTGAGCGGCGGGGAACGCAACCGCTATGCGCTGGCCCGCGTGCTGCTGGAGCCGGTCAATTTTCTGCTCCTCGACGAACCCACGAACCATCTCGACATGCGCGCGAAGGATGTTCTACTCGGGGCTCTCCAGGAGTACAGCGGCACAGTCGTGTTCGTCTCGCACGACCGCTATTTCATGGATAAGCTGGCCACGAGAGTCTTTGAAGTTGCCGATCACGAGATTCGCGTCTACCCAGGCAACTACGAAGATTATTTGTGGCGTATTAACGGAGGCGGCCAAATGCCTCCAGGCATCGTGGGTGTTCATCTCAATGAATTCGTTACGGAAACAGCCGCCGCCGAAGCGGACCAGGCATCGAGCAAGCCCGCCGAGCCCGCGAAGAAGGTGAATCCCATCCGGCTCGCAAAGATGAGGGAAGAACTCAGCGGCATCGAGCAGGATCTGGCGCGCCTGGAAACAGTGATCGCGGAAGGCGAGCAGCAACTCGCGGTCTTCGTCAGTGTGGAGCAGTCGCAACGCACGGCCCAGGAGGTGCAAGCGCGCAGGGCCGAAGCCGAGCGATTAATGGCTCGTTGGGAGGATTTGACGGCGGAGCTGGAATCCCAGGGTGGGTAGTAATGGATCTTCAGGAGCAATTGGCCGAGCTTCGCCTCAGAATGGCCCAAGCCGTCGAGCGCGTCGAAGCGGAAGCGGCGCAACGGCAAGAGCAGGCGAGGGCTCAGCGTGCCGAATCGGCCGCAATGTTGACCGAGCTCACGCGCGGCCACGAGGTTGCTACGGCAAAGGGCGTCCACCTGGAGTGCGAGCGAGTGTGGGATTCGCGCTCGCATCATGGCCGCGTCGACATCGGCGGCCTCATTGAACTACCGGCTGATCACTTTCATGCCGTCAGTGAAGGCGAGGCGAAACCATCGCCGCCAGACCAATGGGCTTTCCTGGACACCGAAACCACCGGCCTGGCGGGTGGCTCCGGGACCTGTGCATTCCTGATTGGAGTGGGGCGCATCACAAAGGATGGCTTCCGCCTGCGCCAATTCTTTTTGCGCGATTTCGGCGAGGAGCCGAGCGTGCTTGAAGCGTTGAGCGACGAACTGGCGAGCGCCAGCACGCTCGTTACTTATAACGGACGGGCCTTCGACGTCCCATTGCTGGAAACGCGCTACCGCATGAATCGCGCTAAGCCGCCGTTCGCCTCGCTGGATCACGTGGATCTTTTGTACGGCGCGCGGCGCTTATGGCGCCTTCGACTGGACAACTGCAAACTGCAGCAGTTGGAGCGCGAGATCATCGGCTTTGAACGCCATGGCGACATCCCCGGGGAGCAGATTCCCACGGCGTACTTCGATTTTCTTCGCGGTCAGGGCGCTGCCTGGCTGGCTCAGGTGTTCGAGCACAACGCGCTCGACGTTGTGACATTGGCCTGCGTAGCGGCAGTAGTCCCACAGCGATTCCATGCACCAACAAGCATGTCGATCGATCACCCGGAAGAGATGGTGTCAATGGGGCGCTGGCTGCACCAGAGTTCGCGTGTGGATGAAGCGCTCGCATTGTTTCGTGAGGCTGCAGCGCGCGGCCTGCGCGATGAATTGATGTTTCGCACGCTATGGGATGTTTCGATCATCGAGCGCCGGCAAAAACGTTGGGAAGCTGCCGTGGCGATATGGAGCGAATTGGCTTCCGTTTCCAATCCACACCAGGCGGCGTCGCTGATCGAGCTGTCCAAGCACTACGAACATCGCGAAAAGAACTATGCAATCGCCCTCGAATGGGTGGTGCAAGCATTGGCCATCGACAACCTGGACGAAGTCCGTAAACGCCATGCGCGGCTGCAACGGCTCGCGAAAGGCCCCAAGGCGCAGCGGCTGCTCTAAGCGCCGCTCACTCGTGCCGCAACACTTCAAGCGGCTTTTCACGCAGGATCTTCCAACTTGCCAACCATCCGGCAGCGTTAGCAATAACCGCCGAAAGCACGACGCTCGCCACGTTCGGCAACGCGTCAAACACGAATTTCGACTCCAACAGCCGGGTCAGAAGAAGATTGGAGAACAAGGTCGCCAAAATCCCGCCGAGCAATCCCGCGGCCGCTCCGAGAATCAGGAACTCCGTGCTGAAGATTGCCGCCACGCGCCGCTTTGTTGCGCCGAGAGTTTTTAGGATCGCCACTTCTTTCACACGGCGAAACCGCGTGCTTGCCACGCTCGAAGCCAGTATGATCGCTCCGGCCAGAATCGCGAATCCAGAGATGAACCGCACAACCAGCGCTATCTGATCGACCACGCCCTGGACGATCTCCAGCACGTCGGCGCCGTTGATTATGGTGATCGAAGGGAAGCGTTTGAACGAGACCCGCTGGAACTCGGCGACAAGCTTGGGGGTCATGCGCGCCGCAGCAAAAAATTGCATTGGCACCCCATCAAGCGTTCCAGGCGAGAAGATGACGTCCATACTTCCGCCCATGCGAATCTCTTCCGTGCGAAAGATGCAGGAGACCGATGCATCGATCGTCCGCAGACCCGATGTGAAAGTGAGTCTGTTCCCCACCTTCAACTTGAGATCTCTCGCCGCGTCTTGCGACAGGCAGACCTGCCCGGACGCCGGATTGCGCTTCTCCCGCACACTCCACCATGTGCCTTCAAGCACGTCGGTTTGCGGTCTGGGTTCTTCGCTGAAGCTCACTCCGCGCGCCTGACGGAAGCGCCGGCCTGGCCCCTCGATTATCGGCCGCGGTATAGGCTTCCCTTCCACTGTTTCCAGCTTGGCCGAGGCAATGGCAATCACCTCCACACCGCCCTTCACCGCGGGATGACTCTTCAGTAGCTCTTCAATTCCGGCCTTTTCACGAACCGTGATGTTGATCAGAAATACATTCGGCATGTTTGGCGGCGAACTCGCCACCAATTGATCCAATAGACCACGTTGAATGAGAAACACGGTCAGCGTAAACATGACGCCAATGCCCAACGAGACCAGCACTGCCTGCGCCTGATTTCCCGGCCGGTACAAATTGGCGATGCCTTGCCGCAGCGTCGGGTGCATGTGTGCGCCCCTCAGCTTGACTAGAATGCGAAGCATCTTGAGCAAGCCCCACGCGAATAGCGCCAGGACAAGCAGGCTGACCACCAGTCCGCCCGCGAAATAGCCGCCCACGCGCGCGCGCTCCTCCCAGTTGCCACCCGCGAGCCACGCCGCTATGCCACCGATCGAGCAGAGGATCGCTAGGGCGCTTAACCACGCCGAAGGCGACCGCCACCAACGCTCCCGCCATTCCGGCGAGGCTTCCGACATGTCGCGGCGGAAGATCACCGCGGGACGAATGCGCCGCACTCCAAGCAGAGCGGGAATCGTGAACAGCACGGCGACTAGAATCCCAATCAGCATCGCCTCTCCAGCGGCCCGGGCGTCGAGGCGGAACTCAGGCGTCAAACTAAAGAACCGCATGATCAGCAATGGAAATGCCGCCTGCACGAATCCGCCGACCACCGCGCCCACCATTCCGCCGGCAAGGCCGAGCACCATCGTCTGAGCAAAGTAGATTTTCAGGATCTGCGCCGATCGCGCTCCAAGGCATTTCATGATGGCGATCGAGTCCAACCGCTGCTGCAGATGCGAATGCATAGTCGCGGCCACACCAAGCGCGCCCACGATCAGTGCGATCAGGCTGACAAGCGAGAGGAAACGTTCGGATCTCGTCAATCCACGCGTGATCAACGGATGCGTTTCGCGAAAGTCGGCGATGAGTGCTTGGGGAAAGGAGAGGTTCAGATCCTCCCGTACCTCGGCCACGGAGCGGCCCTGCGGCGGCAGTTTGAACAGGTGCCGCTGGGCGGCGCGAGAGCCGGGTTTGATCAATTCACTACGTGCCAGAGCCTGCCTGGTGAGCATCACGCGTGGCCCGACATTCAAGCTTCCGGCCATGCGGTCCGGTTCGGCGGCAACGAGTCCCGCGATGCGAAACTCCTGTCCGCCCAACCTCACGGTGGCACCCACGTTCACATTGAGCCGGATGAGCAGGTCCTCGCTCACGGCAACCGTATTGTCACGCAACACCTCGGCGAGCCGTCCCGGCGGATCGAGCTTCACCGCCCCATAGAACGGATAGTGGGAGGGATCGACGGCCTTCAGCGAAACCAGTACCGGGTATTCGGACGTGGAGGCGCTGACCATGGAAACTGTTTCGGTGATCTGGGTACGGCGCAAGCCTTCGCGCTCGAGCTTCAAGAACAAATCCTGTTGCGCGGTGCTGGGTAGTTCGAACACACGCACGCTGAGGTCGGCAGCCATCAACGTGCGAGCCTCAGCCAGCAACATCGTTCGGAATGCCCGGCCAAAGCCGCGCACGCCGGCGAGAGAACCGACGCCCACCGCCACTGCGAGAATCACGAATAGGAATTTCGCCTTGGAGGATTGAACCTCGCGCAATGCGATGCGCAGCGCCGTGCGCCACGAAAGGCTCCCCGCGCCGGTCATCAGTCTACTGGCTCCGTTCAAGCGCGCCGACTTCGTCGCTCACCACAAGGCCATCACGCAAGGTCAGACGGCGATCCGCAAACGAAGCAAGTTCCTGATCGTGAGTCACCAGCACCAACGTCGCGCCTTCGCGGCGGTTAAGCGAGAGGAGCAGTTCGAGCACCTGCTTACCCGTCGTCGAATCGAGGTTGCCGGTCGGTTCGTCGGCCATCAGAATGGGAGGCTTGCCAATGAAGGCTCGAGCCAGGGCAACGCGCTGCTGCTCACCACCGGAAAGTTGGACGGGATAGTGATCGCAGCGGTCGCCAAGGCCTACGTCCGCGAGCAATGCGCGGGCGCGCGACAAGGCGCCCTTATCGTTACCATTCAATTCGAGCGGCAACAGCACGTTTTCTTCGGCAGTGAGCGTGGGAATGAGCTGGTAAGACTGAAATACGAATCCGATCTTTTGCCCTCGCACACGGGCCAATGCATCTTCTTCCATGCCGCTGATTTCGATGCCATCCAACGTAATGGAACCGCGCGATGGCGTATCCAGCCCAGCCATCAGCCCGAGCAGCGTGCTCTTTCCGCTACCCGAGGGTCCAAGAATCGCAATGAACTGGCCGCGCGGTATTTGAAGGTCGACTCCGCGAAGGATCTCCACGAGATGCGTCCCGGTATCGGCAACCTTGTGAAGGCCCTGCACATTTATCATGAGAGAATTCCATTATCGCAACCAATGCGCGCGCTCCTTCTCACTCTGGCGATTTTGTCGGTGTCCGCCGGGTGCGGCCGCAATCAGAATCAGGAATCAGGACAGGCGCCTTCTCCGCCCGCCCGGTCCAGCGCAGAGGCGCAACCACCAGCCGACGGAAGGCCGGTGATCCTTTGCTTCGGCGATTCGCTCACGGCGGGTTTTGGAGTGGAACCCGGCAAGACCTATCCCGATCTCATGCAGGTAGCCCTGAATGAGAAGGGTTACCGCTATCGAATAGTAAATGCGGGCATTAGTGGCGACACCACGTCGGGCGGCGTGGCACGGATGGCGGAGGCGATCGCGGCGAAACCGGAAATTGTGCTGCTCGAACTTGGAGGCAACGATGGGCTGCGCGGCCTTCCCATCGAGGTCACGCGCGCCAACCTCGAAGAGATGATTCGCGGTTTTCAGGCATCGGGGGCGACCGTGGTTCTCGCCGGCATGACGCTGCCGCGAAATTACGGGCCCGACTATATCGGCCAATTTGAGAGGATTTATCGGGACCTCGCAAAGCAGTACAAGCTGACGCTGATCCCCTTCCTCCTCGAACCGCTTGTATCCAAGCCCGGCATGATGCAAAACGACGGAATCCACCCCACGGCTTCTGGATACCGTGAAGTGGTTCCGTCGTTTGTTCGACTACTTGAGCCTCAGCTCAAGAAGTGATCACCGTGGAGCGGCGTTGCTCTCCAATCCGGAGATCTGGATCGCTTCGCCGCTTACAATGATTTCCACGCGCCGGTTCGCTTGCCGCCCGGTACTCGAAGTATTGTCGGCCACAGGCCTCGATTCGCCGAAACCTCTGGCGGTAACCAGGTCACTCTTCAGCCCTTGCGTGACAAGATACGTCCGCACTGTGTCGGCGCGCTTCTCGGAAAGCGTCTGATTGAAGGCATCGCTTCCGATGCTGTCCGTATGGCCTTCCACGTCAAGTTTCAGGCTCGGATAGGCAAGCACGATACCGGAGACCTTCGCCAGTTTCTCACGTGCCTCGGGCCGGAGATTGTACTTGCCGAACTCAAACAGCACGTCGGGCATATTGACAATCAGTCCACGCGCGGATTCCCGCGTTTGCAGCACAGCGTTGAGTTGAATCCTCAATTGCTCGCGCATGCGTGCGCGTTCCTCTTCGGCCGTCCGTGCACGAGCGGTGGCAGCATCGGCTTCACTCCGCAAACGCGCCTGCTCGTCTAGGGCAGCCTTCCGCGCGGCTTCCGCGGCGGCCTGTTCGCGGCGGGCGGCCTCGGTCTGCTCGGCGGCCAGCTTGGCCGCCGCCTCGGCCTGCAGGCGTGCAGCGTCGGCGGCCTGCCGCGCTAGGGCTATCTCAGCGCGCTCCGCCTCGGCCCGCTGGCGCTCTCGCTCTTCGCGCTCCGCTCGTAAACGTGCGTTTTCCGCACGTTCATCGGCGATCTTGCGCTCGGCTTCGGCCAGTTCACGCCGACGTGCTTCTTGCTCAGTTGCAGTCTGCGCCGCCGACAATTTCGCGGCCGCTTCGCGGCGTTGCGCTTCCAGATATTCCTCTTCCTGTTTCTTAACGGAGATCAGCCGTGCATCCTCAGCGTGCTGGGTCACATTGCGGGCCAGTGTCTGGATCTTTTTGAAGTCGCCCTTGGACTTCAAGTAGGACTCGGCGTTATAGAGGTCGGTGGTGGCCTTCTTCATCGTGTCGGCCGCATACCTGTCGGCGTTCACCGAACGCGCCACCGCGATGGCCTGCCGGGCTTCCAGCAGATCGAGCGGAATCTCACGCTTCCCTTCCACCGACCACCGCACGCGATCCGTCGCCGGGAGGCGCGAAATATACATTCCGCGAGGCATCAATTCGTATTTGGCTTCGACCGGCGTGATCGTACCGGTAGTGCCGGATTTCACGACGCCTTCGAGCACCACGGCGTCGCTCGGCTGCGTCACTGCGTAATACGGTTCAGCGGTAATCAGAAGGCCGAAAGATTGAAGCTCGGTCGCCGCTTTCAGCTTGGCGTCGTCACCATCCAGCATTAATTCACCCAGATTCTGCGGGCGGCCTTCGGGAGTGATCGCCCAGGCGACGTAAGTGAGAAACTCATCGGCGATGCTACCGGCCTGTTGCATGCGGTCGACATGGATTTCGACCTGCGTCGCACCGGTCCGGCTATCTACTCTCGCCTCGCCTTTTGCTCGCGGCGCAAGGTTGGTGCCGATGAGATCCAGTTCGGTTGAACCTTTGCGGTGGTGATAATTAATCGCCTTGATACTGCGTGAGACAACATCGACACGGAAGATGGGGATTTCGGAGGGCTGTTGCGTTACGACTACAACTTGTTGATTCGGTGGATTCGGATTTTGAGCCCAGGCAGACACGCTAAGCGAGCCGGCCAAGAGCAGGCAAAACATTCTGGTCTGTTTCATTGTTCCCTGGCTCCTTGCAGTTATCAGGCTGCAATGTACAAACTTGCAATCTCGATGCCAGAGCTAAGTGACGGGAAACAAGGCACAATTCGTCTTGCGCCTGGGAAAAGATTTCCGGGTAGCGAACAGAATTACAGGCTATTCAATCCTTCAGTCAGCTCTACACGGACGCCGAATGGATCGGTAAGAAATGCGATTCCAAGATTGATTGCCGGTACGTAGCGGTATGGCGTGTCGAACTTAATACCGCCGGCTTCGAGTTTCTTGCAAAAGGCTTCGAGCCCCTTCACTTCGAATCCAATGTGATCCACGGCCCGGCCTTTCGTGGGGAGTGTAGCTGTCGGGTTCGGCGAGAACGTCAGATTGACACCCGGCACATCGGCTGCCTCGAAGCGGCCTCGCTTACCAGGCACTGCGCCGAAATGTTTCACATACCAAGCGCGCGTGGCCTCCACGTCGTTCGTGAAGAAGTGGATGTGGTGGTGAACGATAGGCACCTTCTGATCGGGCTGTTCGGTGAACTCGACTTTGACGCCATCGGGGAACATCACGAACATCTGATGCGTATCCGGCATTTCGCGCACCACCTTGCCGCCGGCCGTGGTTAGCTTCGCTTTCATCTCGGCGAGATTAGGCGTGAGGAATCCGAGATGATTGACGGCCGAGTCGTCCGTACCTCCACCTGGCGTTCCCTTCGTTAGAACAATGATCGCGCCCGGCACCTTCAGCGCTTCCAGCCTTCCGGCGTGCACGACCTCAGCCCCCATCACGCCGACGAAGAACTTCTTCATGGCATCCACATCGGAGACCGTCAAGTGCAAATGCCCCATTGAAATCCCCATGCTGTTGGGAGGAGGCAGTTGAGCAAGCGAAGAAGAGAGCGCCACAAAAGAAAAGGCCAAAACGCGAAGCAATCCAGATCTCATGTTCAAGCAGGCTATCACAGCCGCCGCGTGAGTTCCGGATCCTCAATCGGCGTATCTGTCTCGCACGGCGGACGGATATACCAGGCCGTGACAAACAACCCTAGCAACGCGCAAGCCACCAGCAGGCGGCCGAAGCGACCGCGCCCCAAATGGCCGGGCGCGCCATCCGCGCCCTCCATCTCGGCTATGGAATGGAGCGCCTCTTCCTCCTGTTGTCGAAACCTGTCTGCGAGCAACATCCACATGGTGAGGAGCAGGATGGAGATGCCGCTGAGGATGATGAAATCCATCGCCGCCGGACACGTGATCCGGGTCAGCCCCGCCAACGACGCGAACGCAGATGGTACCAGCACAAGCCCGGTAATCCAGGCCCGCTGCCCGCATTCGCGGCGCCTTTCATGCAATGCGCGATAGCGAGCGACGCGTAAGGGCTCGTCGAGCACTGGAGCCGCGGCGGTGGGACTGTCAGGTTCAGGCCGAGAGGCGTCGTCCATAAATCAATCGTCCGATTCGGCGGTCTTGCCGACCTTCAACACGGCGAGGAACGCTTCCTGTGGAATTTCGACTTTGCCCACGCGCTTCATCCGCCGCTTACCTTCCTTCTGCTTTTCGAGCAGCTTGCGCTTACGCGAGATGTCGCCGCCGTAGCATTTCGCCAAAACATTCTTGCGAATCGCCGGAATTGTTTCGCGTGCGATGATTTTGCTGCCGATTGCCGCCTGCAACGCCACTTCAAACATCTGGCGGGGGATGAGCTTGCGGAGCCGTTCGATCAACTCCTTGCCGCGTTCGTGCGCGAAGTCCCGGTGACAAATCAGGCTTAACGCATCCACGGGCTCGGAGGCCACCAGCACATCGAGCTTCACCATGGGCGAAACACGATGACCGCTGAGGTGGTAATCGAGCGAGGCATAGCCGCGCGATGCCGACTTCAGGCGGTCGTAAAAGTCCAGCACGATTTCGTTCAGCGGCACCTCGTAGGTCAGTACCACGCGACCCGATCCTATATATTCAAACTTCTTCTGATTTCCGCGCTTTTCTTCCAGGAGTTTCAGGATCTCGCCCAAATACTCCTCGCGCGTAATCACCGTCGCGTCGATGATGGGCTCTTCGACGTGCTCGATTTCCGCCGCCGACGGCCATCGCGTGGGGTTATCCACTTCGATCACTTCGCCGCCGCGCAGTGTCACCAGATAGCGCACGCCGGGCGCGGTAGTAATGAGGTCGATCTCAAATTCCCGCTCCAATCGCTCCTGAACGATTTCCAGATGGAGCAGCCCTAGAAATCCGCAGCGAAAGCCGAAGCCAAGCGCGGCCGAGTTCTCCGGTTCGAAATTGAACGCGGAATCGTTCAGGCGAAGCTTTTCCAAGGCATCCCGCAGCAACCCGTGCTCGCTCGATTCCACCGGATAGAGGCCGGCGAAGACCATCGGCTTGATTTCCTGAAATCCGGGAAGCGGTTCAGAGGCGGGATTCTTATCGTCGGTTACCGTGTCGCCAATTTGGGCGTCGGAGATGGTCTTCATGTTGGCGAACAGGTAGCCGACTTCTCCAGCGGTGAGTTCGTCGCTGGGAATCGCTTTGGGCGATTGGTAGCCCAGCCCTTCCACCTCGTGCACACTGCCGTTGGACCACAGCCTGATTTTCTGCCCTAACCGGATCTTGCCATCAATGACGCGCAGAAGTGTGATCACGCCACGATAAGGGTCAAACCAGGAATCGAAAATCAACGCGCGCAAGGGCGCGTCGGGATCGCCTTTTGGTGGCGGCACCTTTTCTACAACGGCTTCGAGAATCTCGTCGATTCCAATGCCCTGTTTGGCGCTTGCCAGCACGGCCTCGGTCGCGTCCA
>Ga0075421_100002471_pt1 | contig 22122 bp, 20 predicted proteins | sample SoiMetdeltSBSDD5_FD_75292 | JGI IMG/M metagenome (GOLD analysis project Ga0075421, IMG submission 75292) | Bulk soil microbial communities from a Populus tree surrounding site in Tennessee, USA - Soil MetaG P. deltoides SBSDD5 | ecosystem: Environmental > Terrestrial > Soil > Tree plantation...
TTGCCGGGCTTGCCAGCACTCGGTGAGCCGGGAGGGGATGCCGGACTCGTCGATGCCGGGCCGCTCGATGTCGGGTTACGCGCTGGCGCGCTAACCCGACCTACCGCGCCAACCGGACCTACAGGCGTCTCATCTGCCATGACGCACGCACCCTTCGGTTGAACGCACCTCGATGCGCTCAACCTAGGCTCCCCCCATCCCGCACGCCAGCTCCGCCCCGTGCCTGCGTTACGCGCATTGTTTGAGTGCTGCACCGGGCGCGGCAGCCAACGCTAGGGTCAGCTCCGGGAGACTGTCAACGCGCACGCACGATCCGCGCGCTCAACAAAGCGCGATTCCGACGTCTACTGAGGCAAAGTTGCACGGGAGGCTTTCGCCCTGGTGCACGACGGGCAGCTGCGAGGGCGACCTGCTCTGCCCTCGAGCTTCGGTCTTGGAAACGGCGCGGGAACGCGGCACAACCCAATCTCACCATCTCACCACCTCACCACTCACGATCTCACGCCCATGTCAGACACACCAGCTTCGACAGAGACCGGCGCCGGCGCCCCGGCCCGCTCCGGCATCCCCGCCGTCGATCGCTATCTGGAGGCCGGCTACGCGACGGTGCCGGGCATGTCCTCGCGCTTCGCCGCCGCCATCTGCGGCGGCCTGATGCGCATCCAGGGCGAGCTGGGCGTCACCGGCCCGGTCGCCGAGATCGGCGCCTTCGAGGGGCGCTTCTTCATTGCGCTGGCCCACGCGCTGGGCCCCGGCGAAGTGGCGCTCGGCATCGACCTGTTCGACTGGCCCAACCCGGAGGTGATCGACCGCTTCGAGGCCAACTGCGCGAGGCACGGCCTGCCTCCCGAGCGGCGCATCGCCTGGAAGGCCGACAGCGGCACCATGCCTCCCGAGGCGCTGCTGGCGAAGCTCGGGGGACGGCGCCCCCGCTTCGTCCACGTCGACGGCGAGCACTCGCGCGCCGCGCTCTCCAGGGACCTGGAGCTGGCGACGGCCGTGCTGGCGCCCGCAGGGCTGATCGTTCTCGACGACATGCTGCATCCGGGCTACCCGACCCTGATGGTGGCCGTGCACGAGTACCTCGGGCGCCATCCCGAGATGTGCGTGCTCTGCATCATCGACCGCGAGAGCGTGGTGGCCGCCACCAAGTTCGTGCTCTGCCGCACCGGCTGGTTCGAGCGCTACGAGGCGCGCCTGCTCGTCGACTACAAGGACAACATCTGGCCGCTCGGCGCCGATTTCGAGCCCCACTGGTGCCTGGTGCTGTCCCTCGACACGCGGCTCGCGGCGATCGCCTGACCGAAGTTGGGCAACGCTCCGGTCCGGGACCTCGTGAGGCAAGTCGAAACCCGTCTCCTGAGGTCCCGGACAGCTTCGCCCCGGATCAAGTTCCGGGGCTCAGCTTCCGGGATGACGGGTCGCGGGGGGGCAGGGGCTGCGGCGCTTGGCCCCGTGCGGCGGCCTTTCAATGCGCCCGCGCGCACCCACGTTACATGCACGGCTCGGCGGGGTCGGCCTTCGCAAACGGAGGTGCGCGATGGGCCACAGAGTCGATACCAGGGGCGGTGCGCGCCGATCCGCGGCCCGTCTGGAAACCGCTGCAGACACCCGGGAGCCGCCGCGCTCGAGCTACGGCTCGGTGCCGGGAGCCGAGTTTCCCGCTTTCGTCTACGTGTCGGTGCTGGCCGCCTTCGCCTGGATCCTGCTGGCGTCATGGGTGGCATTCGCCCGCGGCGCCGACGCGGACCTTGCGCTTGCAGTGGCGATCGTGCTGGGAATCGTTTTCTTTGCGTTGCCGATCATCGTCCGCCGGGTTGCCGTCGCCCATTCCCGCCCCGAGCGGGAGCCCGCGCAGGACTTTCTGTCCGCGCCGGTCGAGATAGCGACAGGCCCGCTGCCGGGCGCCAGCGCCTGGCTGCAGGTGCTGCTCATTCCGCTGGCGCTGGCGCTGGCTGCCACCTTGATAGGCGCGGTCTCCGTCCTGGTGCACGGATAGGGCACACCCCTCACGCCTGCGAGGCGCAGCTTCCAACAGGACGGCGGAGCCCTGGCGCGTGCCCGCGCAAACCGCTGGAAGGGCCTCTCGCAAAGACTTGATGGCCGCGCTCCTATTGTAGTGGAAGCCACCGCGCCGGCCGTGCTAGGGGATCAACGCATCATCGAACTCTTGGGTGAGGAAGAGCGCCGATGACCGCGCACCAAGCCTCCGGCAACAAAGTCCGTTCCGAGACGGATACCTTCGGCACCATCGAGGTTCCGGCGGACCGGTATTGGGGAGCTCAGGCCCAGCGTTCGCTCGGCAACTTCAAGATCGGCTGGGAGCGGCAGCCGCAGCCGATCGTGCGCGCGCTCGGCATCGTCAAGCGCGCGGCGGCCGAGACCAACATGGAGCTCGGCCGGCTCGACGCCGCGGTCGGCAGGGCCATCGTCGCCGCCGCGCAGGAGGTGATCGACGGCAAGCTCGACGACCACTTCCCGCTGGTCGTGTGGCAGACGGGCTCCGGCACCCAGTCCAACATGAACGCCAACGAGGTGATCTCGAACCGCGCCATCGAGATGCTGGGCGGGGCGATGGGCTCCAAGAAGCCCGTGCATCCCAACGACCACGTCAACATGAGCCAGTCGTCGAACGACACCTATCCGACGGCCATGCACATCGCCGCGGCGGAGGAGATCCACCGCCGTCTGCTCCCCGCGCTGCACCACCTGCACCGGGCGCTGGACGCCAAGGCCAGGGCGTGGAGCCACATCATCAAGATCGGCCGCACCCACACCCAGGATGCCACCCCGCTCACCCTGGGGCAGGAGTTCTCCGGCTACGCCACGCAGGTCGAGAACGGCATTAAGCGCATTGCGTCCACGCTGCCCGACCTCATGCAACTCGCCCAGGGCGGCACCGCCGTCGGCACCGGCCTCAACGCCCCCAGGGGCTTCGCCGAGAAGGTGGCGGCGCGCATCGCCGCCATCACCGGCCTCCCCTTCACCAGCGCGCCCAACAAGTTCGAGGCGCTGGCCGCCCACGACGCCATGGTGATGAGCCATGGCGCCATCAACACGGTGGCCGCCTCGCTGTTCAAGATCGCCAACGACATCCGCTTCCTGGGCTCCGGCCCGCGCTCGGGGCTCGGCGAGCTCGCGCTGCCGGAGAACGAGCCGGGCTCCTCGATCATGCCGGGCAAGGTGAACCCGACGCAGAGCGAGGCCCTCACGCAGGTCTGCGTGCAAGTCTTCGGCAACCATTCTGCGATTACTTTCGCCGGCAGCCAGGGCCATTTCGAGCTCAACGTGTTCAACCCGGTGATGGCCTACAATTTCCTGCAGTCGGTGCGGCTGATCGCCGATTCCAGCGTGAGCTTTGCGGACAACTGCGTTGCCGGCATCACCCCGCGCGAGGACAACATCAAGGTCGCGCTCGATCGCTCCCTGATGCTGGTAACCGCGCTCGCGCCGAAAATCGGCTATGACAACGCCGCCAAGATCGCTAAGACCGCGCACAAGAACGGCACCACGCTGAGGCAAGAGGCCGTCGGCGGCGGCTATGTTTCGGCGGAGGACTTCGACAGGCTCGTCGATCCGAGGAAGATGATCGGACCGGAGACGTAGGAAGATGATCGGACCGGAGGCGTGATGGGAGACGTCGTCAACCTCAACCGCTACCGCAAGCAGAGGCAGCAGGCCGAGCGCGAGCGCCGGGCAAACGAGAAGCGCGCGCGTTTCGGCATCCCCAAGAGCGAGCGGGCCAAGACCGGCGCCGAGCGCACGCTTGACGCCCGCCGGCTCGACGGGGCGCGGCGCGACGATTGCGGGCCCGACGGGCGCGATTGAGGACAGCACAACTCGAGGGCCTTGCGTCGTGCGTCGACCCGAAGGCAGCCCCGCTGACGCGCGCTGCGCACGCGAGCCTTCCGGACGACCCGTCAAGCGCTCGTTTACCATAGGCGGCCACCGCACCTCCATCTCGCTGGAAGCGCCGTTCTGGGAGGCGCTCAAGGACGCGGCCTCGCGCGAGGGCGTGCCGGTCTCCCGCCTGGTTGCCCGCATCGACAAGGACCGCGGCGGCTGCGGCCTCTCGAGCGCGGTGCGCGTGTGGCTCTTCGCCCGCCGCCGCGACGGCACCGCGTAACGAGGCAGGGCGTGCTGACCGCGCCCCACGAGCGCCGCCCGGATCCCCGCTGCCTCCCGCTTGCTCGGCATTGAGGTACGCGAGGCTCGTGGGGGAGCTGCAGAACGATCCTGCGCGAGATGGCAGTGCCCAGCGCCGGAGACCGCCGCGTCATAGAGCTCCGCCACCCCTTCGAACCGGCTGCGTCGGCGTACCGCTGAGTGGCCTCGCGCCGGCGATGGTCGCTGTCCTTGTCGCCAGCGACGTTCCCCCCTCTGCATCGGAACAGCTGCGGTGCGTCGCGAAGCGTCCAGCAATGTTGCCGCTTCAGGACAAGACCGCCGCGCCCGTCCAAGACGCGGAAACAACATGGCCAGGCTCGGAGACTGCCAGCGTCGGCATTTGAACCTTTCGGCCAGCCGGGACGACAAAAAAGGTCGGCGACGCGGACGCCCGCTCGCTCGCGGGACGAACGAGGGACCATTTGCTGCAGGCTGGGAGGTGGACGATGGCGCGCTACCGCAGGCACCCGCTCTCAATCCTTCTGGTACTGGTCTTCGCCGGTCTTATCAGCCTTGCAGCAGACACAGCGCGGGCCGAGATCAGGCCCGTATTCGACGAGCTCAGACTCTTCAACTCCCCGGCAACGCTGCCGACCATCGAGGTGGAGGCCGAAGGTCAGTCCTGGACCAACGTCAGCACCGAGACGCTTCATGTCACCACCAACTACTACGTCTCGCTCAAATGGGGCGACATCGTCACCATCACCGCCATCTACTCCAATTCTGCCATAACCGAGAGCCGGCACCCGGGCGGCGGCAAGCGACGCTGGGGCGAGTTCCATTTCGCCATCCCGCGCAGCCAGTGGGGTGCGCTGACCCACTTCGCTATCGATGCCTGCAACCAGAAGAAGGCCTCGGGGGCGCGAACGGACGAGACCCACACCGCCTACGTCCAGGTTCCCTTCAAGCTCTTCGTGCGCGCCGAGCGGGTCGGCAACCAGTCGAGCAGGACCGTGGACGGCAATGTGCAGGCCAGGGTCCTGTGCAAGCCGGCGCCGAAGGTGGTCGAGATCAGCCACCTCGATGTGAAGGTCGACGACTCGACCGACAAGTGCCCCAAGACAGCAGTCGTGTACGTGGGCTTCCGGACCAACCGCGGCGACAGGATCGATTTCACGCTTGAGCATATGAACCAGGGGCTGCACACCAGCGAGCATTTCGCCCAGCCCTACCTGATCGGCGGGCAATACGTCGCGACCAAGCTGATCGAGGGCCTCGTCGTCGACAGCAGCACCGAATTCGTTCGAGTGCGGCTCAGGGACGGTTCGGACCAAAGGTCGTGGGTCCCGGGGGTCGCCGGGGTGAGGCCCATCCTCTGCCTGCGCGCGTTCAAGGTCACCTCGGTCCGACTGAAGTACGACGTCGAGAAGAAGCTGACCTGCCCGAAGCGGGTCGAGGAAACGGCAACCTTCAAGGCCACGGCGCCGGCCCGGGCCCCGTTCGAGATCAAGACCGAGGCGGGTCTGATCGTGCATTCGGGGACGGCGGACTTCAAGCTCGATGGCATGGAATATGTGGCCGTGGTCAGGCGCCCCAACCTCATGATGAACGCCTTCGATTCCGACATGATGGCCCTCATCAAGAGCCAGCCCGGCATCAACTCGGGCTGGGTAAGGCTGAAGGTCGAGTGCCTCGAGGTGCTCTCGGGAACGTTGGACATGCGAAAACTGGCAGCCGCCCTCTGCGAAGGCGAGGCGGCCCTGAGCATCCGCACCGACATGCCGGGCAACGTCCCCTACCAGCTCGACTGCACCGGCGGCAGGTCGTGGAGCGGTACGGTGGAGGCCCAGAAGACCGGCCCCGATACCTATGTCGGCGTCGACACGAAGCGTTTCGAGGTGACCAACAACGAGCACGTCAATTGCGCCCTCAAGACGCGCGCGCCGATGCCGGTGAGGGTGCTCGCGCTGAAGGGCAACACGTACGAGTGTCACAAACGGTCAGACATTGGAGGTTCCTCCGACCGCGTACCCGACAAGCGGCCGGATCCCACGCGGCCGAACCCTCCCGGCCGCGTCACGGTCGTTCCTCCGCCGACGGTGCCTGGCGGTCCTGAAGGTCCCGGCAAGGTCCTTGACACCCCCTCGCGCATCTCGTGCACCGGCGGCGTGGTGCGGAACAGGAGGTGTTTCTGTCCGAGCACGCACAAGGCCGTAGAGGCTGGCGAGAACGCCTGGCGCTGCATCGGGGCCGCAACCGCCGATGCGCCGCGGAAGAAGAGGGCTCAGACCGAACGCGGCCGCAAGGCCGGACCCACAACGGCGGTGAGTGGGCACCGCAAGCGCGCACCGGCGCGGAGGACGGCGAGATGATCGTCGAGTAGAGGCGGCGGCGATTGCGCCGCCCGCGGCCAACTGAGCGCGGCGGGAGGGACAGCCCGAGCTTTTCCGCGAACTGCGTGGGCGAGCGGTAGCAGTTTGGGCGCAACGGCGCGCGCATCCACAAAGCGTCTGTTCAGCTAGTGCGGCACCTCGATCACGTCGCGCGACGTGATGTGAATGAAGTCGAGGAGGTCGTTCAGCATGATGTCCTCGAAACTGAGCATGGTATCGGGAGCGTAGCGGCCGCCGCCGTTGCCCGCCGCCGCGGCAAAGCCCTCGAACCACTTCTTTATGCGGCGCTCCTGGGCATGATACGAATGCAGGAGGCTGCGCTCGTTCCGGCTGACGTAAGCATTGGTCGCCGCCGCGGACAACACCATGACGATCAGCAGCGCCGTCGAGATCCAGTCGACCGACATCGCGGTCGCAAACTCGATCTGTCCCATGACCGCCGGCGGCAGCTCGGCTTCGAACACCCTCACCGCCTTGAGGACGGCGAGAATGATCGACGCGACGTAGAGCACGGTCATCAGCCATTCGCGGCTCTTCTGCCCGGCATTGATGCGCCCCTGCGCAGTAATGAAGAACCCCAGCTGCCCCAGCGTCCGCTTCTTCAGGTAGAAGCCGATCTCCGCGGAGCTCGGCGGATTGCCGCGCAGGCCCACCTTCCGGCATTCCTCGTGCAGCTCGTTCCAGCTGTGCAACACCCGCTGGTAGATCGGGGCCTCGCGCTTGTCGGGAGGCCGGCTGGCGTCGCTCCCCCCGTCCTTGGGCGGGGCCGCGCCGTCCCTGGTCCAGTAGCGCGCGGCGATCTCCTTCTTCTTCGCCTGGTAGGCAGCAGCCACGTCGCCCGTTCTCTCCAGCGGGAAGACGATCGCGAGGTGGATCCACGCGCGCAGGGTCTCGACGAATGCGCGCGTGATCACGAACTTGTTGTTGACGATGCGGGCCAAGAGGAAGAACCCCAGGGCATACAAGGCCGCGATCAGGTCGAAACAGGTGGCGAATTTCTTCAGCCAGCCGACGTCGCGGTAGACGATGATGCTGAGGCAAATGATGACAACGCCGACGCTCAGCACGCCGATGCAGCGCGCCACGCAGCTGTGGTAGCGGCTCTGCAGGCGTGCCGCCTCGTTGTCCGCCTTCTTCCTGTCCGCGTCGCAGGCCTGGTACCACGGCGGCTCGAGCGCCAGGCCGATCATGTCTTTCAATGCCTGTGTCGGCCTGACCTCCTCCATCGGATCGCGCTCGGCATGGCGCTGGTTCGCGCGCCGCCGTCTCTGCCCGCGCCAGTGCCGGTCGAGCCACGCAGAGACTTCGCCCACGACGAGCACCCCGATCGCGGACAGGATCAAGAGCCCGGGCCAGGACGTGGCCCAGGCCTCGAGGCCTGCAATCATGTCGGGCAACGCACCCTCCCCGAATGAAAATCTCAAACCACTGAGCCCGGCGAGCCGGGCCGAGAAAAGGCCGGATACCCCCTGCGGCGCGCCCACTAGGCGTCACGACGATGGTGCCGTCAAGGCGCCGCGCACGCCACCGCGATCTTGTCGCGCAGGAGTTGCAACAGTACCCTGGGGCCTTGCGCTGAGCCTATGCAGGTTTCGGGGAGAGACGGGGTCAGACCCCTCGCGCCCAATGGTCGTCGCTCTCCGCGACGGCAGAGGTGAGGGGTCTGACCCCGTGTGACGGAGGGAACGCTAGTGCCGCTGCCCAAGCACATCTTCGCTCCGCCCTTCAACATCGTGCGCTGCAGCCATGCGGTGCTGCGCGTGCGCGACCTCGAGGCGAGCCGGCGCTTCTACGAGGGCGCCATCGGTCTCCATGTGGAGGACGCGGGCAAGGACGCGCTCTACCTGCGCGGCATGGAGGAGCGCAATCACCATTCGCTCGTCCTGAAGCGGGGCACCGAGCCCCTCGCCGAGCGGCTCGGCTACAAGGTGGCGAGCGAGGAGGACCTCGACCGCGCCCTGGCCTTCTTCAAGCAGCGTCAGCTGCCGGCCGAGCTCGTGGAGGTGCCCTGGCAGGGCCGCACGCTGCACGCTGCCGACACCGAGGGCAATCCGCTCGAGCTCTACGCGAGCATGCACCAGGCCGAGCGCATCCTGCAGCACTACGGCCGCTACACCGGCTGCCATCCCCAGCGCATCGACCACTTCAACCTGTTCGCCCGCAACGTGCAGTCCTCCGTGGAGTTCTACGCCTCCCTCGGCTTCCGCATCACCGAGTACACCGAGAGCGAGGAGGCGGAGCCCAGGATCGCCGCCGCCTGGATGCACCGCAAGGGCACGGTGCACGACGTGGCCTTCACCAGCGGGTGCGGGCCCCGGCTGCACCACTTCGCCTACTGGGTGCCGGGCGTGCTCAACGTGGTGCACCTGTGCGACGTGCTCGCCACCACCGGCTGGCTCGCAAGCATGGAGCGCGGGCCGGGGCGGCACGGTCTCGCCAACGCCTTCTTCCTCTACGTGCGCGACCCCGACGGCCACCGCATCGAGCTCTACGCCTCGGACTACCTCACCGTCGATCCGGACTTCGCCCCTATCCGCTGGTCGCTGCGCGACCCGCGCCGGCAGAGCCTGTGGGGGACGCCCGCGCCGAAGAGCTGGTTCGAGGAAGGCACCTCCTTCCCCGGTACGCCGGTGGAGGCCCCGGTGCACCAATTCAACCCGGTGATGGCGGATTGATCCACCCGTCATCCCGGAAGTCGAGCCCCGCAGGGGCGAGACTGTCCGGGACCTCGCCGAACGAATCGAGGTCCCGCTGCCTCACGAGGTCCCGGAGAGCTTCGGGCTGCGCCCTCAGCTTCCGGGATGACGGGTATGGAGTCCCCTTGATGGCAGCCGGTTCTCGATGCGACAATCCGAGCGCCAACTGAGGGAGGACATTGCTCATGCGGGTCGTGGCGCTGGAGGAGCATTTCACCGTCCCGCATCTCGCCAAGCGCATCGACCGCGAGGCGGTCAGCCGGCGCGGCTTTCGCCCGCGCAAGGCTGCCCCCGGCGGCCCGAGCCTCGCCGACCTGCTGCCCGAGATCGGGCCGACGCGCCTGGCCTCGATGGATGCGGCCGGCATCGGCGTGGAGGTGCTGTCCAACACGGGCCCGGGCCCCGATCTCGTCCCCGGCGCCGACGGCATCGGCATGGCGCGCGAGATGAACGACCACCTGGCCGCCGCGATCGCGCTCCACCCCGACCGCTTCGCCGGCTTTGCCGTGCTGCCGATGCAGAGCCCCGAGGCCTGCCCAGCGGAGCTCGAGCGCGCTGTCAAGCAGCTGCGCTTCGTCGGCGCGCTCGTCAACGGCACCACCGAGGGCCGCTTCCTCGACCATCCGAGCTACGACGGCCTCCTCGCTGCAGCCGAGAGCCTGGACGTGCCGATCTACATCCACCCGCATCTGGCGCCCGAGCCGGTGCGGCAGGCCTACTACTCGGGCTTGCCCGCAGGAGCGGCTCGCGTGATCGAGCAGGCCGGCTGGGGCTGGCATTCGGAGACCGCGATCCACATCCTGCGCATGGTGGTGGCGGGCGTGCTCGACCGGCACCCGCGCCTGAAGCTCATCATCGGCCACATGGGCGAGATGCTGCCCGTCATGCTCGACCGCATCGACAGTGTCTTTTCGCTCGACATCGAGCACCTGCAGCGACCCATCAGCCGGGCCATTCTCGATCAGGTCTGGATCACGACCAGCGGCATCTTCTCGCAGCCGCCGCTGCTGGTAGCACTCCTCACCTTCGGCATCGACCGCATCATGTTCTCGGTCGACTACCCCTACGCCCCCCACGCCAACGGCCGCGCCTTCCTCGACCGCATCGCGCTCTCGCCCGCCGACATGGCCAAGCTGACCCACGCCAACGCCGATGCGCTCCTGAAGCTGAAATGAAGCACCCGTCATCCCGGAAGCCTCGCCCCGGCCCGCAGGGCCGAGGGCGAGGCTATCCGGGACCTCGTCGAACGAGTCGCGGCCCTGCCTCCCGAGGTCCCGGCTCGGAGCGCTGCCCGCCTTCGGCGCGCATCGCTCCGTCCGGGATGACGGGTGCTAATTCACCCCGACAGTCCGGCTCATGACGGCGCCGATCTCGGCGTGGATCACGAGGTCGGCCAGCTCGTCCTGGTCGGTGGGGTCGCGGTTGACGATGACGAGGCGCGCGCCGTTGCGCTTGGCCGCGATCGGAAATCCGGCGGCAGGGTAGACCACCAGCGAGCTGCCGAGCACGATGAAGAGGTCGGCCGCGAGCGTCGCCGCCTGCGCCCGCGCCATTGCCTCCTCGGGCATCGCCTGGCCGAACGAGATGGTGGCCGTCTTGATGTGGCCGCCACAGGCGGTGCACACCGGCAGCCGCTCGCCGTCGGCGAAGACCTCCTGCACCCAGTCCAGCTCGTAACGCCGGCGGCAGTCGAGGCACGCCGCGTAGGTGGTATTGCCGTGCAGCTCGATCACCTTCTCCTCGGGCACGCCCGAGGCCTGGTGCAGGCCGTCGATGTTCTGGGTGACGATGGCGCTCATCCGCCCCTCATCCACGAGCCGGGCCAGCGCGCGGTGGCCGGCATTGGGCGTGGCGCCAGCGAGCGTCGGATGGGTCGCGAACTTGCGCCGCCACGACTCGCGCCGCGCCTCCGCCGAGGCGAGGAAGTCGCCGAACTCGATCGGTTTGTACCTGGTCCAGATGCCCCCGGGCGACCGGAAGTCGGGAATGCCGGATTCGGTCGAGATGCCGGCGCCGGTGAAGGCAACGACGTTGCCCGCGCCGGCGATCATGCGCTTCAGCAGATCGGTGTCAGACCCTCCGCCCCGGCGCAGGCCGGGGCTGACACCATCACGGGCCCGCTCGCCACCATCTGAAACCGCCATCGCCGTTCGCCCTCCGGATCAGACCGGCCGGCGCTCGAGCAGCTCGATGGACACATCGTCGGGACCGGCGATGAAGGCGATCCTGACGCCCGGCCGGATGTTCGTGGGCTCGAGCGTGAACTTGACGCCCTTGGCTTTCAGCTCGGCGCACACGGCATCGATGCTCTCGACCTCCAGGCCGAAATGATCGAGCCCGCGATGCCGGTGTGCGGGGGCAGCCGCCACTTTGGAATCCTGGCTGACATCGAGAACGAAGATGTTGGCTCCGCCGAGGCGAAGGTCGACGCGCGGCTTGCCTTGCTGGGTGGTCCGGATCACCTCGGCGCCGAGCATCCGCTCGTACCAGGCGGCCGTCCCTTCCGGATCGCCGGTGAGCACGTGGATATGGTCGAACTGGAATTTGCTCATTTGCTCGTCCTCCTCGATGGTGTCAGACCCTCCGGGTCTGACACCTTGCCGAACATCGTCTCCATCTCGCGGCGGACCTTCACCGCCGTGGCGCCGGCGTCGATGACGACGTCCGACCACCTGAGCGGTTGCCCCTCGACGATGTCGCGGACGAGCTTTACGCCGCTGGCGAGGCCGAGCGGCAGGTAGCCCTCCGCCAGCGATACGTCTGCCGGCACCTGGCGGCCCCATACGGTGAAGCCGCCCTCGCCATCGAGCACCTCGCCTTTCCTCAAGCCGCGCTTGGCGGTGGCGGCCACGTCCGAGTTGAAGCAGATGGGCGCGCCGGTGGGCTCCCGGCGCAGCGCCACGGAGGCGACGGAGACGCCGAGCTCCAGCCCGATCATGTGGGTCGGGCGATAGAGCGCGGCGTACTTGCCGCTCATGTCCTGCAGGCAGTTGTACTCGACGAAGCACTGGCCTGCGTAGGGGCTGTCGCTCTCGACCACCACGTAGGTGCCCATGGCCAGATGGTGCGGCACGTCCTTGCCGTCACGATAGAGTGAGGAGACGACCTCGGTCACGCCCTTCTTCTCCAGCGTGCCGCCCTCGTCCCTGGGTTTGCACACCTGCGCCAGCTCGAAGCGGGTGGCGGGCGGGAAGCCCAGGCCTGCCGACTGCGGCACGAGGCCGGTGGCGTTGCACACCGCCGTCATCTCGATGCCCGACTTGGTGCCGTCGAGGAACGAGTTGAACATCTTGGGGTTGATGTGGCTGCGGTCCTGGATCGGCAGGTACTGAGTGAGAATGTCCCATACCGTGTCGGGCGTGGACTGATGGTAGCTCGGGTGGTAGCGCGTGCCTTTGCCGGCGGCGACCACCTTGAACCCGCAGGTGCGCGCCCAGTCCACCTGCTCGCAGATGAGCGCCGGCTGGTCGCCCCAGGCCAGCGAATAGAGCACGCCCGCCTCGCGCGCCCGCCGCGCCAGCAGCGGCCCGGCCAGGGCATCGGCCTCCACGTTGACCATGACGACGTGCTTGCCGTTGCGCGCCGCGGCCAGCGCCAGCTCGATGCCGGTGGCCGGGTCGCCGGTGGCCTCGATCACCACGTCGATCTCGGGGCTCCCGATCACGGCCAGCGCATCGTCGGTGACGAAGGTGCCGCCGCTCTTCACGGCGTCGGCGATCGAGCGCGCGGCAAACCGCTCCGCGGGCCAGCCGACGCCCGAGAGCCGCTCGCGGGCGCGCGCCGGCATCAGGTCGGCGAGACCGGCGAGATGCATGCCCGGCGTCAGGCGCACCTGGGAGAGGAACATGGTGCCGAACTTGCCGGCGCCGATCTGGCCGATGCGGATGGGCTGGCCCGCCGCGGCGAGCTTCTGCAGCAGGCGCGAGAGAGACATGAGGCTTCCTGTGGTGTCAGACCCTCTGGGTCTGACACCATAGCACCCGTCATCCCGGAATCCGAGCCGCAGGCGAGGATATCCGGGACCTCGTGAGGGCAAGCTGAACCTCACGAGGTCCCGGATCGGAGCGCTGCCCGCCTGCGGCGTGCATCGCTCCGTCCGGGATGACGGGTGGATGGCACCTACGCCAGGTAGCTCGCGATGAATCTCCGGTAGATCGCCGTGAGCGTAGCGAGGTCGGCGAGGGGGACGCGCTCGTCCACCTGGTGCGCGGTGGCGTTGATGAGGCCCAGCTCGATCACCGGGCAGTGCCTGCGGATGAAGGAGGCATCCGACGCGCCGCCGGATGTGGAGAGCGCCGGCGTGCGCCCCGTGACTGCCTCGGCCGCGCTGCGTGCCGCCTCGGCGAGCGGCCCAGGCTCGGTCACAAACGCGTCGTGCCTGCCGGAGAACGCGAGCGTGAAACGCGCCGCCGTGGCCCGCGCCACCTCCTCGCAATGGCCGCGTACCCAGGTCTCGATGCCCTGGCGGCTGTGCAGGTCGTTGTAGCGGACGGAAAAGGCGACGCGCGCCCAGGCCGGGATCACGTTGGAGGTCCGGTTCGGCACCTCGACCACGGTGGCCTCGACGCTGGAGGGCTGGAAGCGCGGCGTGCCGGCATCGAGCGGCGCGGACGACAGCCGGTCGATCATGCGCGCGAGCTTCGGCACCGGGTTGTCGGCGAGGTGGCCGTAGGCGGCGTGGCCCTGCTTGCCGTGCACGGTGAGGTCGACCGTCACCGAGCCGCGCCGGCCGATCTTGATCTCGTCGCCCACCGCACTGGAGCTGGTCGGCTCGCCCACCAGGCAGGCGTCGGCCACCTCGCCGCGCGCGGCCATCCAGTCCACCACCTTGTCGGTGCCGTTGATGCCAGGCCCCTCCTCGTCGCCCGTGATCAGGAACGAGATGGAGCCGCGCCTGGGCTCGCCGCCCCGCGCTGCGGCGAAGTCGAGCGCAGTCGCCACGAAGCAGGCGATCGCGCCCTTCATGTCGACGGCGCCGCGCCCGTAGAGCACGCCGTCGGCGATCTCTGCCGCGAACGGCGGGTGCGACCAGCCCGCCTCGTCGCCGACGGGCACCACATCGGTGTGGCCGGCGAAGACGAGGTGCGGCCTGCCGGTGCCCAGGCGCGCGTAGAGGTTCTCCACGTCCGGAGTGCCCGGCTCGCGCATGGTGAGGCGGTGGCAGGCGAAGCCCGCCGGTTGCAGCAAGCCCTGGAGCACCGAGAGGGCGCCGCCCTCCTGCGGGGTCACGCTGCGGCAGCGAATGAGCGCCTGCGCAAGCTCGACGGGGTCGCAAGGCGGGCTCGGCATGCGCGCAACCCCTCTCTATGGCACCACGGGGGCGGCGTTGGGCTCAGCGGCTGTGGCCGGCTCCAGCGCCGGCGCGCCCGGTGTACGCGCCCGCAATGGATTGTCGCGGATCAGCGACTCGATGATCATGATCTTCTGCCAGATCTTCTGCGACAGCCCGGTGGCGATGCGCTCGACGTCGCTCACCGCATCGGTGACGACGGGATCGGGGAAGCTCTGGGCGAACATCACGGCGATCTTGGAGGCCAGCGCCATCATCTCCGAGCAGTAGTCCAGATAGCGCGACAGCTCGTAGGGCTTCAGCGTGCGCGCCGGCGAGGACGGCGTGTTGCCGCCGACGACGACGCCGGCGCTCGGGTCCTTGGTGAGCTGGTGCATGTCGATGACATGCACGATGGCGCGCAGCTCGTGCAGCGCGCGGAGGGCGCGCCGGCGCTTCAGGCGCTGCTCGATGGTGATCAGGAACAGGAGAACGGCACCCAGCAGCACGGCCAGGTTGGCCAGCGCCTCGATGCCCTGGAACACGGTATAGAGGTTGTCCGCCGAGGTGGAAGTGCGCGAGAAGTCCACCTGGGAGAGGACCCAGGCGAAAAGGGCGACGCCCGCCGCCGACAGCGCCAGAAGAAGAAGGCGTAAGAAAAGGTGACGCCGGCCGATGCGGCGCGCCCGCACCATGTCCTCGCGGGCGAGCATGAGCAGCTCGCCGCACACCGCAGCGAGACCGGCGCCCGGGAAGCGCTCCGAGATGCGCTTCTGCAGCATGGCAATGGTCTCGATGACCTTATACGGGTCGAGCGTACGGTTGGGACGTGTGCGCTCCAAGGCGATCTCTCCAAATCGATGCTGCTGCCCGCAATGCGTTGCACCCCGCGTCGTTGTCCTGGTGCATCGGGGGCAGGGGCAACCTTCCCAATCTGCCTACGCCCCGAGAATGTCAATCGCGCAACAGCTCGTTGATGCTGGTCTTGGAGCGCGTCTGCTCGTCCACTGTCTTGACGATCACGGCGCAATAGAGGCCGGGGCCCGGCTCGCCCCCCGGCAGCGGCTTGCCCGGCAGGTTGCCGGGCACCACCACGGAGTAGGGTGGGACCTTGCCCGTCAGTATCTTGCCAGCGGCGCGGTCGACGATCTTGGTGGAGGCGCCGATGAAGGTGCCCATGGCCAGCACCGAGCCCTCGCCGACCACGACGCCCTCCACCACCTCGGAGCGCGCGCCGATGAAGCAGTTGTCCTCGATGATGGTGGGATTGGCCTGCAGCGGCTCCAGCACGCCGCCGATGCCGACGCCGCCGGAGAGGTGCACGTTCTTGCCGATCTGCGCGCAGGAGCCCACGGTTGCCCAGGCGTCGACCATGGTGCCGCTGTCGACGTAAGCGCCGAGGTTGACAAACGAGGGCATCAGCACGACGCCGGGCGCCACATAGGCCGCGCGGCGGACGATGGCGCCGGGAACCGCCCGGTACCCCGCGTCCCTGAAGCTCTGCGCCGTCATGCCCGCGAACTTGGAGGGCACCTTGTCCCACCAGCTGGCGCCTCCCGGGGCGCCGTCGATGGTGGCCATGTCGTTGAGGCGGAAGGACAGGAGAACCGCCTTCTTGAGCCACTGGTGGACGATCCAGTCGCCGCCGTGCTTCTCGGCCACCCGGGCCTTGCCCTGGTCGAGCAGATCGAGGGCGGCTTCGACGGCGGCACGCACGTCGCCGCCGGTGGCTGGGCCGATGCCGTCGCGCTTCTCCCACGCGGCATCGATGATCGTCTCGAGCTTTGTATCCTGCATGCTGGGATTTCTGGCTTGGCGATCCCGGTCATGTCAATCGACAACGCATCAGGCGTGCATCTGCGGTTCCCCTCCCCGTGCGGAAAGGACCAGGGGAAACCCGCCGTCGACCCTTCGGGACCTTGCTAACCCCTGAACTCGATCTGCAACGCATCGGGGAGATGCACCGGCAGGCGGCGCGGCAGCACCAGGATGGCGTCGAGCCCGCGGTCGTGGTCGCGGTAGCGGGGATTGCGGCTCAGCCAGAAGTCGGCGGCCCGCGCCATGCGGCGCGCCTGGTACGGCGTGAGCGCCGCCTCCGCCTGGGCCCGCGTGGCGCGGCGCTTGACCTCGACGAAGGCGAGCCGCCTGCCCCGCACCGCGATGAGGTCGATCTCGCCATAGGGCGTGCGGCAGCGCCTCTGCAGGATGCGGTAGCCCCTGGCGATCAGGGCCGCCGCGGCCACCAGCTCGGAGAACCGCCCACGGCGGTAGCGGGCAACACGATCGGCACTGGGTGGCACGGCGTCCCCCTGTCGGTATCTCGAGTTGCAGACGTGCCATTCTGCCTGATCGCCGCAAAGCCCTGCCATCGGACACGCGATCGCTGAAGCCCGACACCTGCAACCTGAAGCCTATTTCGCAGCCGGAGGGGGCTCTGCCTTGATGTCGGCGGCCTTGATGATGGGCCACCAGCGCTCGACCTCGGCTTTCTGGCGGGCTGCGAGGGCCTCGGGTGCCTGCTCCTCGCGGGAGGGAAGCTCGAAGCCCAGCTCGGCGAGCCGCTTGCGCACCCCCGCATCAGCGAGCGCGCCGACCACCGCCCCGTTGACCTTGGAAACGGCGTCCTTCGGTGTCCCCTTGGGCGCCCACAAGGCGTACCAGATGGAGACGTGCAGGCCCGGCAGCCCGGCCTCGTCGACCGTCGGGATGTCCGGCGCGGCGCCCATGCGCTCCTTAGAAGTTACCGCATAGGCCTTGAGGTTGCCCGCCTTGACCTGCGGCAGCGCGTTGGCCGCGATGTCGATCATGAAGTCGATCTGCCCCGCCACCAGGTCCTGAATCGCCGGGGCGCCGCCCTTGTAGGACACGAACGGATGGGTGGTGCCGGTCTCCTTCTTGAAGGACACGCCGGCGATGTGCAGCGCCGTCCCCGCCCCCGTGATCCCCTGGGTGGCCTTGTCGCCGTTCGCCTTCAGCCAGGCGATCAGGCCCTTCAGGTCGTTCGCCGGCAGGGAATTCTTTGAGACGATCAGCAGCGGATTGGTGCCGACGAGGGAAACCGGCTCGAAGTCGTCCACCACGTTGTACTTGAGCGGGTAGACGGCGGCATTCACGACATGCGTCACCCAGCTGCCGAGGATCAGGGTATGGCCGTCGGGCTCGGCGCGCGCCACGCGTCCGGCGCCGATGCTGCCCGAGGCGCCTGCCACGTTCTCGACGACGATGGGCTGGCCCAGCGTGCCCCGCATATGCTCGCCCAGAATGCGCACCAGGGTGTCGCTCGGCCCGCCGGCGGGGAACGGCACCACCACCGTGACGGGACGCGATGGATAGGTCTGAGCGGCAGTCTCGAGACTGAGCCCGGCGACGCTCAATGCCACCAGCAGCATCATACGCATTCTCACGATGTTCCCTCCCGCCTTCTGCTCGTTTCGTTCGATCCGCCCGCGCGGCAGTCCAGCGGTCGCTTACGATATGCGTAAGTCTACGTAAGCGCGTAAGAGAGCATCACGGGCGCTGCCACGCCCTTTGCAAGCTGAAGGGTGCGGCAGGGAGGTCCTCCCCAGCGGGGCTGGGGAGTGCAAGGCGCCGGACGCCACACCTTGCCAGATTGCACAGGGCTAGATCTTCGCCCTCTCCGCGGCGCGGGCCTCGTCCAGGGCGGCCAGCACCCTGGGCGGGGACATGGGCAGATCGGTGAAGCGGATGCCCGTCGCCTGCTCCACGGCATTGGCGATGGCGGCCATGGGCGGGACGATGGGCGTCTCGCCGACGCCGCGCACGCCGTAGGGATGGCGCGGGTTCGGCACCTCGACGATCACCGTGTCGATCATCGGCAGATCCGAGGCCACCGGCACGCGGTAATCGAGGAAGCCCGGGTTCTGCAACCTTCCGTCGTCCCCGTAGATGTACTCCTCGTTGAGGGCCCAGCCGATGCCCTGGGCTACGCCGCCCTGGTACTGGCCCTCCACATAGGCGGGGTGGATGGCGCGGCCCGCATCCTGGATCGCGGTGTAGCGCAGGACCGTCACCCTGCCGGTCTCCGGGTCCACCTCCACGTCGGCGATGTGGGTGGCGAAGCTGGGCGCCGCCCCGTGCGCATTGATGCGGGCATAGCCGGCGATGGGCCCGCCGGTCTTGCCCGCGATGCCGGCGATGTCCTCGAGCGTCATGGGCGCGTGGCCGCCGGCGTTGGGCCCCGCCGGGCGCACCGCGCCACCGGTATACTCCACCGCGTCCTCGGGCAGCTCCCACAGCTTGGCGGCGCGCCGGCACGCCTCCTTCTTGACCTCGCGTGCGGCCTCCACCGTGGCCATGCCGCTCGAGAAGGTGGCGCGGCTGCCGCCGGTCAGGAAGTTGTAGCCGAGCTGGCCGGTGTCGCCGATCTGGATGCGGATCTTGTCGAGGTCCACGCCCAGCTCCTCGGCCGCCATCATGACGAGCGCGGCGCGCGAGCCGCCGATGTCGGGCGTGCCCGCCGTCAGCGACAGGGTGCCGTCCTCGTTGAGCGACATCGACACCGACGTCTCCCCGCCGATGTTGAACCAGAAGCCCGAGGCGACGCCGCGGCCCTGGTTCCTGCCGAGCGGCGTCTTCCAGTGCGCATGCGCTTTCGCGGCCTCCAGGGTCTCGACGAGTCCCACCGGGCCGAACTTCGGGCCATAGGCGGCCCTGGTGCCCTCCTTGGCGGCGTTCTTCAGGCGCAGCTCGATGGGGTCGAGTCCGAGACGGGTGGCGAGCTCGTCGATGACGCTCTCGACCGCGAACTCCGAGATCGGCGCGCCGGGCGCGCGATAGGCCGCCACCTTTGGCCGGTTGGTCACCACGTCCCAGCCCGTGACGGAGACGTTGGCCAGGTCGTAGGGGGCGAAGGCGCACATGGCGCCGGGCTGCACCGGCGACCCCGCGAACGCACCCGCCTGATACCGGAGCTCAGCCTCGGCGGCGACGATGCGGCCGTCCTTGCGGGCGCCGATCTTCACCCGCATGTGGGCGCCCGAGGTGGGCCCGCTGGCGCGGAACACCTCCTCGCGGGTCATCGTCATCTTCACGGGCCGGCGCGCCTTCCTGGCGAGCGCCAGCGCGATCGGCTCCAGGTAAACCACGGTCTTGCCGCCGAAGCCGCCGCCGATCTCCGACGACGTGACCCGGATCTTGGAGATGTCCCAGCCGAGCACGCGCGCGCAGTGCGCACGCACGATCCACTGGCCCTGCGTGGTGCCCCACAGCTCGGCCTGGCCGTCCTCCGAGACGCTGGCGACGCAGGCGTGCGGCTCGATGTAGCCCTGGTGCACCGGCTTGGTCGTGAACTCGCGCTCGACGATGACGTCGGCCTGCTTGAAGCCGGCGGCAACGTCGCCCTGCCCGACATAGACGCGCTTGGCCACGTTGGAGGGCGTGTTGGGGGCGGGCTCGACGCCCGCGGTGATCATGTCCTCGTGCAGGATCGGGGCGCCGGGCTGCATCGCCTCCACCACGTCGATGACGTGCGGCAGCACCTCGTAGTCCACCTTGATGAGCTTCAGCGCCTGCTTGGCGATGGCGGCGGTCGTAGCCGCCACGGCGGCCACCGGATGGCCCTCGTAGAGGGCCTTCTCGCGCGCCATCAGGTTGCGCACGACATCGCGGTAGTTGATCATCATCTCGCCCGCCGGGATGAACTCGGAGGGCTGGTCCTTGAAGTCGTCGCGGGTGACGATCGCCTTGACGCCCGGCAGCCTGGCGGCGGCGCTCACGTCGATCGACCTGATGCGGGCGTGCGGGTGCGGGCTTCTCAGAACCTTGCCCACCAGCTGGCCCTGCATGGCGAAGTCGGCTCCGAATCTGGCGCGGCCCGTCACCTTGTCGACGCCGTCGGGGCGCGGCGCTCGGGTGCCGACCCATTTGAACCCGGAAGCCGGCTTCTCCTTTGCCTTCTCCTGCATCGGTCAGGCTCCTCTCATCTCGGCGGCGGCGTCGAGCACCGCGCGCACGATCTTGTCGTAGCCGGTGCAGCGGCACAGGTTGCCGGCCAGCCAGTAGCGCACCTCGATCTCCGTGGGATCGGGCGAACGCTCCAGCAGCGCCTTGGCGGCGATCAGGAAGCCCGGCGTGCACACGCCGCACTGCAGCGCCGCGTGCTCGAGGAACTTGCGCTGCAGCGGGTGCAGCTCTTCGCCGTTCGCCATACCCTCGATGGTGGCGATCGGCTTGCCCTGCGCCTCCACGCCGAGCATAAGGCAGGAGCAGACGAGCCGGCCGTCGACGGTGACGCTGCAGGCGCCGCAGTCGCCGGTGGCGCAGCCTTCCTTGGTGCCGGTGAGGCCCAGCTGATCGCGTAGGCAGTCGAGCAGGGTGTCCTCGGTCTCGCACAGGAACTCGACCGGGTCGCCGTTGACCGTAGCGGTGATGTGATGCTTGGCCATGTCAAGCCTTCCTTGCCCGTTCGAGCGCAATCAGCGCGGCCCGGCGGGCGAGCACGCCCGCGACCTTGATGCGGTATTCCCTGGTGCCGCGCTTGTCGTCGATCGGCTGGCACGCGGCGCGGGCGGCGGCGTCCAGCTTCTTGAGGGCGGCATCGTCGACCTTGCTGCCGATCAGCGCCCTGGCGGCGTCGGCGACCAGCAGCGGGCGCGGCGCCACCGCCCCCAGCGAGACGCGGGCCGCCGTGCAGGTTCCGCCTGCATCGAGCGTCAGGCACACCCCGCACCCGACCACGGCGATATCCATCTCGGTACGCGGTATGAAGCGCAGATAGGCGTCGCCCGTGCGGGCCGGCCTCGCCGGCAGGAGGAACGAGGCGACGATCTCACCCTTGGTTAGCGCCAGCTTGCGCGGCGCCAGCATGACATCCTCGACCGGGAGGTCACGGCGGCCGTTCGGCCCCACGATGGAGGCCCTGGCGCCGGCAGCGATCAGGGCCGGCACGCTGTCGGCCGCCGGCGAGCCGTTGCAGAGGTTGCCGCCCATGGAGGCGCGGCCCTGGATCTGGGTGGAGCCGATCAGGTTGGCGGCCTCCACCACGCCGGGCCATACCGACTTGAGCTTCGGGTGCTCCTTGAGCTCGGCGCCCGTCACCGCCGCCCCTACCCTGAAACCGCCGCCCTCTTCCTTGATCTGCCGCAGCTCGGGGATGCCCTTGATGTCCACCAGCAGCACAGGCTCTATGAGATCGGTGCGCAGCTGCACGAGTAGATCGGTGCCTCCGGCCAGCACTCGTGCTTCCCCGGGCTCTCCCGCCAGCAGGGCTACCGCCTGGTCGATGGTGTTCGGCGCCTCATACCGCATGTGCCATGGTCCTCGTTCCTCCCTTTTTGCGGGTCGAGGATGGCACGGCGGGGCGCCCATCGCCAACCTCGCTGTCGGCAGCCCTGGATTTGCAGCCGCGTTCTGGCTCTCGGCTAGGCGAGAATCATTGGCGCGGGGCCCCGGTGTACCCATGATAAGGGTGTCAACGAGGCTGCTGGAAGGAGTTTGGCGATGCCCAAGGGTTACTGGATCGGACATGTCAACGTGACGAACCCGGAGCGCTACAAGGACTACATGGCGGCCAATGCGGCGCCGTTGAAGAAGTACGGGGCGCGGTTCTTGGTGCGCAACGGCGAGAGCGAGGTGGTCAAAGGCGGACTCGCCGGGCGCCGCCACGTGGTCATTGAGTTCCACAGCTATGCCATCGCCA
>Ga0075421_100002473_pt1 | contig 22113 bp, 18 predicted proteins | sample SoiMetdeltSBSDD5_FD_75292 | JGI IMG/M metagenome (GOLD analysis project Ga0075421, IMG submission 75292) | Bulk soil microbial communities from a Populus tree surrounding site in Tennessee, USA - Soil MetaG P. deltoides SBSDD5 | ecosystem: Environmental > Terrestrial > Soil > Tree plantation...
CAATTATAAGTGAGTGCTCACGATGCGACTACAGTTTCTTTCCGCAGACGAGTCAGTCTGTCAAGACTCCCCACGAACGGCTTCAAACCGCTCCGCAGGATGACCGCCGCGATGGAAAGCGAAATTGCCGCGACTGTGGCCATCGAGTAGGGCAGCATAGCTTCGTCGCGAAATACGTAGTCCGTCAGCAACGCAATGGCTGTGGGGCCGAAACCCATTCCTATCAGTGTGTTAACGAATAGGTAGGAAGCAGCCGCCTGGCCTCGCATTTCATTGGGCATGATTTCGGTGATTGCCGATGGGGCGACTCCAAACGGGCTGGCGAGCAGGAAGTTGCAAGGGAGAAACAAGAGGAAGGCGAGTTCGGGAGGCTGAGCGAGGACGCAGACGATGGCGATGGGCAGCCAGCAAAGGGCGGCGAGCAGCATGACACGCATATTGGCGTCGCGATAGCCGCGGGAGCGAAGGGAGTCGGCGAGCCGTCCGCCGCAGACGATGCCGGCCGGACCAGAGACGATAATGAAGAGGCCAATCTTCAAGCCGGTTTCTGCCGGGGTCCAGCCATGCACGCGCATGAACAGCGTGGGAATCCAGGCGCCGAAACCATAGGCGGTCATGGCGATAAATGCGATGCCGAAGTGGTGACAAAGAAAGGTGCGCGAGTTCAGCCGCATGTACCGGAGCACGTCGCGAAACGGGATGGCCGTTTGCGACCGAACCTCGCGCCGTTTAGGTTCACGCACGGTCAGCAGCAGGAGGGCGCACGCGATGCCGGGCAGTCCCACTGCAAAGAAGATAAGCTGCCACGGGCGGATTGCACCCAGTAGAGGGAAGGTCCACGTTTCCTGGCGCGAGGCAAACTGCAGGACGAGTCCGCCGAGAATCATCGCCAGGCCGTGGCCAAGATAGATGCCCATGCTATAGACGCTGATCGCCGTGGCTCGCCGCTCGGGCGGGAAATAGTCCGAGATCATCGAGTAGGCCGAAGGCGAGAGCGAGGCCTCACCGATGCCGACGCCCATGCGCAGGAGCGCCATCTGCCAGAAGGTTTGAACAAGCCCGCATGCAGCCGTGAACATGCTCCAAGCGATGAAGCCCGCGGCAATGATGCCCCGCCGATTGCCCGAATCCGCCAGCCGGCCAAGAGGAATTCCGAAGAATGTGTAGAAGACGGCGAAGGTGAAGCCCATCAAGAGGCTCATGCCGGTATCGCTAATTTGCAGGTCGCGGCGAATGGGACCAACCAGCAGGTTCAGGATCTGGCGGTCGATGAACGAGAAGACGTAGATGAGAGTCAGCACGCCCACGACATACCAGGCATAACGGGAGCTCGGCTTCGCGGGCGGCTCGTGCATATGGGGGGCGATGCTATCATACGCGGCGATGGAAAGCCCGGCGGGACGCGCGCGTTGGATTCTGTGTGGCTTTCTGTTTCTGGCGACGACACTGAACTATCTTGACCGGCAGGTGCTCGGAATTCTCGCGCCGACGATACAGCGCGAGCTTGGATTGGACAACGCAGCGCTGGGCACGCTGTTCTCCGTTTTTTACTACACCTATACGCTCGCGCAGTTTGGCATCGGGCCCATCCTGGACCGGGTGAACCTGCGAATGGCCTATGGATTAGCCGTATTGTTGTGGTCATTGGTGGGCGCGGTGACGGCCACCGCGCGAGGCTTCGCGGACCTGGTGGTCTTCCGGCTCTCGCTCGGCGTGGCGGAGTCGGCAAACTGGCCGGCCGCAATGCGAATGGTGGCGCGGGCGCTGCCGCCTGAGAAGCGGGCGCTGGGCAATGGCATCTTTACTTCGGGCACCAGCATTGGCGCACTGATTGCACCGGCTCTGACGCTGTGGATTGCCGGTGCGTTTGGCTGGCGCTTTGCATTTGTGGGTGTCGGCGCGTTGGGCGTGATTTGGTTCCTAGCCTGGATAGGTTTCAGTTCGCAACGCACGTTTGACGACGTCTGGACGGCACCGCGCGAAACGCCCGCACGCGGCACGGCCTATGGCGAGGTGTTACGTTCGCCGCGCTTCTGGCGCGTATTCGCCGTGACGATCCTGGTGAACCCATGCCTCTACTTCTTATTGAACTGGCTGCCCGCGTATTTCTCGCAGCAGTGGAAACTGGATGGCGTCACTGGGCTCGGCGTCACGTTGACGGTAATCTACATCGGGCTCGATGCGGGCTATCTGCTGTGTGGCGCCGGTGTAATGGCGTTCTCGCGGCGCGGCATTGATCTCGCCACCGCCCGTACCTGCGTATTCCTGGCGGCATCGTTTCTGCTGAGCTCGGCGGCGTTCGTACCATTCGCACAGACTGCAACGGCCGCCACCGTGCTGCTAGTGTTCGCCAACATCGGCATCGGCATTTGGATCGCGATGTATCTCACTATGGCGCAGGAGGTGAATGCGCGCGCCGTGTCGACGGCGGCGGGTTTGTTGGGAGGCTCGGGGTCGCTTGCCGGAGGCGCGGCGATGTGGGCCGTTGGCCAGGTGACGCAACGAACCGCAAGTTTTCAATTGGTCTTCTTTGCCGTCGCTGCCGTCGCGGTACTGGCGGCATTGGCGGGGCATCAGGTGGCCCAGCATAATGGTCCAGAGGAAAAGACCAATTGAGGGAACTGTTGTTTGCAGCCATCGCCGACGATTTCACGGGAGGCTCCGACCTTGCGGGCATGTTGTTCGCTGAGGGCGTGCGCACGGTGCAGACCTTTGGTGTCCCGGGCGCGGAGCAGGTGGCGCTAATGGCCCGTTACGATGCCGTGGTCGTCTCTCTCAAGTCGCGCTCGATTGAAGCTTCGGCCGCAGTCGGAGAATCTCTCGCGGCGCATCGTGCATTGAAGCCGCTGAATCCCCGGCAATGGCAGTTCAAATACTGCTCGACGTTTGATTCCACACCACAGGGAAATATCGGTCCGGTCGCGGCTGCGCTGATGGAGGCCTCGGGCGTAAAGTTCACGATCGCCGTGCCCGCGCTGCCCGTGAACGGACGCACGCAATACAACGGCCATCTATTCGTGCTGGGCGAGCTGTTGTCGGAGTCGCCGATGCGCTCGCACCCGCTGAACCCGATGACCGATTCGAACCTTGTGCGCTGGTTGCAGCTTCAAACGCAGAAACGCACCGGGTTGATTCCGTGGTCTGTCGTGTCGCAGTCGGCGGCGGCGATCGTCGCCAAGGCACGCGAGTTGGAAGAGTCGGGAGTCGCCATCGCGCTCGTCGACGCGATCACCGATGACGATTTGTCGCGTATTGCCGAGGCCTTCGCGGCGCATCCACTCATCACGGGGGCAGTGGCCTGGCGATGCAACTTCCCCGCTATTGGACAGGCGAGCGAGCCCCTATCCTCACTCATGCTCCCGCCAAGGGCCCGGCGGTGATACTTTCGGGCAGTTGTTCTTCGGCGACGCTGGTACAACTCGACCACCTGCGTTCCACCGGCGCCGCGGTGATGCCGTATACAACGCCACCGGCCGAGGCCGATGCGGTACTCGCGCACGGTGGCCTGGTGGCGCTGGCGAGCTCCGCGCCTCCCGATAGGCGCACACCCGGCGCCGAGAGGGACATCGAACAACGCATGGGCGAATGGGCCCGTCATTTTGTGAACAACTGCGGAGTGAGGCGCATCGTCGTCGCGGGCGGCGAAACATCGGGTGCGGTCGTTGAAGCGCTCGGCATACGCGCCGTCGAGCTTACGTCGATCCTCGATCCGGGCGTGCCCGCGCTACGCACGATCGGCGGCGCACCTTTGTCTCTCGCTCTCAAATCGGGCAACTTCGGATCGCGCGACTTCTTCACAAAGGCATTGAGCCACATATGAGTCCACTCGAACATCTCTGCGAAATCGCCGCCAGCTTTTATGCCCGCGGGCTGGCCTTTGGATCCACAGGGAACCTGAGCCTCCGTGAAGGCGACCGTGTGTGGATCACCCCCACCGGCTGTTCGCTGCGCAACGTCACGCCTGGGATGATGGCACTCATTGGAATGGACGGCGCTCCGTTGAACGATCGCAAAGCGTCGAAGGAGTACCCGTTTCATCTGGCGGCCTACCGCGCGGCCGGCGAGCGCGCGGGCGCTCTCGTCCATTTGCATTGCACCTACACGGTGGCGCTATCGTGCCTGGCGGATCTCGACGAGGCCGAACCGCTGCCCGTGTTCACGCCCTATTACTTGATGCGCGTTGCACCGCTTGCCGTGCTGCCCTACTTCCGCCCTGGGTCGACCGAGTTGGCTGGAGCAGTAGGCGTGGCGGCCGCGGCGCACGATGCGATATTGATGCGAAATCATGGTGTGATCACTCTGGGCCGGACGATGGATGAGGCGGTGGACCGTTGTGAAGAGCTCGAGGAAACGGCCAAGCTGTGGTTCCTGCTGCGTGATCAAAACATCCGGCGATTGAGCTCCGATGAGCGCATTGAGATCGAGCGTGCGTTCAAGCGGTAGTGCTTCGTGCCAACCGCTAGCGCCCGGCGCGCGTTATGATGGAAACGAACCAATTCCCTGTGCGGCTGGTCCATCGCGGGCCTGTCCGTGCAGGATTCAAATAAGGAGTAGCGATGGGTCCGTTGGGCTGGCAAGAAACAGTGTTTATCTTTGTCCTTGCCTTGCTCGTTTTCGGGCCGAAAAAGCTCCCGGAACTGGGCAAGACCATCGGCAAAGCGATGACGGAGTTCCGGCGGGCGTCAAGTGAGCTCAGGTCCACCTGGGATCGCGAAATGGCCGCCATAGAACGGGAGAGCCAGGATGTCGCCAGTGCCACGAGTTCGGTGCAACATGAGATCGAATCGAGCACTTACGACTCCAACTCTTCCTACTACGACTCCAATTACGACTATGGTTATGGATACGATTCTCCCAATGCAAACGGGGAGTTGGCTTCCGCAGACACATCCACAGTAAGCGCAACCGCAACTCAGGGCGCTGACCAGCCGGCGAACGACGCCATCGAATCCGCCTCAACGGAAACCGTGGCCGCCCAAGCTCCCGAAGGCACCGTGGCTCGCGAGAAGCAGCCCGAGAGCCCGAAGGCGGCCGAAGCGTAAGCTGTATTCAGCAAGCGTTCGCGATTTAACGAACACAACATGGCGGGCACAAACGATCAGGCCGGAGTGCCTCCGCAGGATCATGAGATTTCCTCGCAAGAGGAAGCTCTGCCTTCGGGGCAGACTGCAGAAGCAACGGAATCCACCGGAGAGGCGAAGGTTTCCTATGAGCAAACCACGGACGCTTCCGCTTCGTATGGAGATCCATATTACGACGACTATGGCTACGAGCCTCCGGCCGATCCGGCGCCCGCCTCCACGACGACCGCGTTAGTGGAGTCGGCGCCAGTGCCCGCTCCTCCTGCCGCGGCCCCCGCGGGTTCCGGCGGCTCCACGCCGCCGCCGTATTCCGGCGCCGACGACGAAGAAGAAGATGACGACGAAGCCGGCATGCTCCGCATGAGCTTCATGGAGCATCTGGAGGAACTCCGCAACCGCATTCTCAAAGGGCTCCTCGGTGTGGGCGTCGCCTTCGCAGTGGCCATCTACTTCAATAACGAAATCTGGTTGCTGGTGAGCGCACCGGCCATTGATGCCATGAAGCAGGCCGGCATCACCGATCCGAAGCTGGCCATCCTGACGCCTACCGAAGGGTTTTCGGTCATTTGGGTGCAGCTACCAATTCTCACGGCTATCTTCTTATCCTCGCCGTGGATTCTCTATCAAATTTGGGCCTTCATCGCCCCAGGCCTGTACAAGAGGGAGCGCAAGTGGGCGGCTCCGTTCGTGATTTCCAGCGCGGGATTGTTTATCCTGGGCGGCCTGTTTGCCTACTTTGTCGCATTTAAGCTGGGCCTTGCATTTCTGATCGGAATTGGCGTCGGTAATAACGCGCAGGCCGTCATTTCACTCTCGAACTACCTCGACCTGTTCACGAATGTCAGCCTCGGCATGGGGCTGGTGTTCGAGCTGCCCGTCCTCATCTTCTTCCTGTCCCTTTTGCGAATTGTCACGCCAAGTTTCCTGATCCGCAATTCGCGCTATGCGCTCCTGGCTATCGTCGTGGTGGCGGCTCTCGTCACGCCGACGCCGGATGTGGTCAACCTCATGCTATTGGCGCTCCCGATGACGCTCCTGTATTTCACGGGTGTCTTCGCGTCCTATTTGCTCACTTTGAGTAGAGAGAACAAGCGCTTCCCGTGGCTGATCCTATTTCTAATTGTTGCCGGTTTCCTCGCAGTGTTCGCCGGGGGTACTTACCTTGCCGTGACGCACTTTGGCTGGAAGCTCGTACCAACCTATCCGTTCCTAATTCGCTAGGACGCTCGCTAAGCGGGGATACCCTCGTCCTATGCCAGTACTAGTACTGGTGTGGACGGGGGTCCTGTGGTCCTACTCAGGTCCAGTTCCTACTATCAAGCTATATCGGACCGCACGGTCCGAAGAGGGATTGAAGTATGGATCTTGACAAAATCATACGCGATTTGCGTACAGAGAAGGAGCGTCTGGACCGCGCAATTGCCTCGCTTGAGGACCTGACAAAAGCCGGGGCTGTTACACCGATTGTGGTAACCAAGCGCCGGGGCCGGAAGACGATGGGTGAAGACGAAAGGAAGGAGGTTTCGGCGCGCATGAGGGAGTATTGGCGCAAACGAAAGAACACGTAGCACCCATGCCGTCCACGCCGATATATGATATCGGCGTGTCCCAACCAACCAGACGCCACTTGTTGACTGCATCAGCGGCTTTTCCCATGGCCATGACGCGCGCGGCAACTCCAACACGCATCATCGACCCGCACGTACACGTGTGGAAGAATGATCCGCGCTTTCCGTGGGCCAAGGAGACGAAAAACCCTCCATCCGAGGATCGTTCGGCGGAGATGCTGCTTGAGCTGATGAAGGCCAATGGTGTGGCCAAGACAGTCATTATTCAATACATCGGCTTTCGCTGGGACAACAGCTATGTCGCTGATGTGCTCACGCGGTACCCGCAGTATTTTCGGGGCGTGGCGCGCGTGGATCCCGAGAACCCGGCGAACCCCGATCACTTGTCGAAGCTCGTGAAGGAGCAGAAGTTCAGCGGGGTCCGGCTGTCACCCGCGGCGAACGCGTCGGGCGACTGGATCAACGGCCCTCTGATGCCGCCATTATGGAAGCGTTGCGAAGAGCTGAAGGTGCCCATGACGGTGCTGACCTCATCGCAGCGGCTACCGGACGTGGAGAAGCTGATCGCCAAACAACCGGGACTGACCGTGGTGATTGATCATATGGCCGACTGCCCAGTGGGCAACACGGTGGAACTGGCGAAGCTGATCGCGCTAGCGAAGTACCCGAAGGTATTCGTCAAGATTTCACACACCTGGTCGATTTCCAAGGAACAGTATCCTTGGCGCGACGCCCAGGCGAATGTGAAAGAGTTGCACCAGCACTTCGGGCCACAGAGGTTGATGTGGGGCACCGATTGGCCCGTGTGCCTGCGGCACGCCACGTATACGCAGACGCTAACGTCGGTCCGCGACGACATGCCGTTCCTCAACGACAACGACAAAGAGTGGATGCTGTCGAAAACCGTCGAACGCGTGTGGCCGTTCGGGAAGTGATTCCTAGGCCAGGCCGCTTTGGCGCGCAAGCTTGAGAGCTTCAATTGCCGCGCCACGGGAGCCCGCTGTATCGCCGTTGGGCATGACGTGGATTGGGATGTCGGCTTGTTCCCTGCGCTGCTGCGGCATGCCGGCGCGTATCTGGCCGACAAACCACTGCTGAAAGTCGAGCGTGGTTTCCACGGCGCCGCCTCCTACAATCAACGCGTCAGGATCAAAGGTGTTCACCATCTCGTCAAAAAACAGACCGAGCGCATTCGCCTGCACGCGGAAAATCTCCTTGCAGATCGCATCGCCTTTTTCGGCCAGGCCGCGAACCTTCTTGGCGGCCTGCCCTACATCCATCTTGGCCAACTCGTGGCCAGGGAACTGGCGTAGAAAAAAAGGCAGCAGCGTGTTGGTAATCGCGGTGAGAGAACATAGAGCTTCGAGATCGCCCACGCGGCCGCAATTGCAGCGGGGTACGATGCCGGAGACACCGGCGATGTCTTGATAGGGAATGAGAACGTGGCCAAGCTCGCCGCCGAAGCCGGAACGGCCCTTCACAACCTCACCTCCAACGATGACGCCGCCGCCGAGGCCGGTGCCGATCACGGCAGAGATGGACGTAGCTTGATTGTTCGCGCCGAAGATAGTGAAGTGGCCCCAAAGCGCGCCGGCATTGCCATCGTTCAGGTAGGTGACCGGTTTGCCGAGTTTGCGCGCCAAGCCGTCGCGCATATCGAATCCAGCCCAATCGGCGTGGACGAAGTTAGTCGAGCCGCGCGCGCTGAGAACCCCAGCTGCGCTGGCCGGGCCTGGCGTATCGAGACCGACGACAGTGACGTCGGATAGCGCCACGCCCGCGCGATCGACGGCCATCGCAAGGCCGTCGGCAATCTGCTGGAGACAGATTTCCGGTCCTTCTTTCGAGCGGGCGGGGTGTTCGCATAGCTCTTCGATGAGGAACTTCTCGTCGGAGTCCAGCACGGTGTAGTTGATTGCCGTACCGCCAAGGTCCACTCCCGCTACAACCGGACTGTTGCTCATGGTGAGTAACAGTTTACGTTAGAACTGCAGCAGGTCCTTGGTAAGGAAAGCGATCTGATCGCGTGGGGGATTGACTTCGTGGGACCAGCCCGGAAAGCCTCCCCACGCGCAGACTTCGCGGAGATAAGGAACAAAACCCGGCCAGCGGCCGAACGGTGCGTCGGCGCCGGCGCAGGGCAACTCCATATCCCAGGTGTCGCCGCTGATGTCGGCCTTGTGCAAATCATCCGGAGCAAAGGCGATTGGGCCTGGAAAGCCTTCTTCGGCACAGCCTTCGATCTCGTTGAGCAGCTCCTCGAGAGGCATCATAACGATCGGGTCGGGCAATGGCTGACTCTCCGTGGGGGGCACTTCCGTCGCAAGGCGGAAACCCATTTTGGCGGCCATTTCCTTTTGCTCCGCCATCACATCCTTCCCGCCGGGAAACGAGAATGCGGCGCGAGGCATGAGAATTGTGGGCGGACCCTGCTTCTGCGAGGGATTGAGTTCGTGATGTACGCCCATGAAGGACACACCATCGGCGTGTTCATACCAGGCGCGGAGCGACAGCGGCAGGCTTCCGTCGAGGATCTCCTCGATTTCCTTGAGTGTCTTTTTTGCCCCGGCCGGCGCTGGTTCGACCGCGGGCATTTTCCGCGCCGGCGCGGGTGGCGCCTTCTGGAGAAAGCCCACCAGACTCTGCAGTGCCTTCACCATGCCCTGCCCACCCATTTTTTTCTGGGCCTCCGGGGCCATGTTGCCAAACTGCGATTGCAACGCCCCAAAATCCAGGTCCATACCCGCGAACGGTGCACTGCCGCCCCCGAAGGACTCAAATTGGTAGCCGAGCTCTTCCAGCCGGGCAGCGAGCGTGCGGAGATTCTGAGTGGCGCGGCGCATGACTTCGCTTGCCACCGCTTGCGCATCCTCGCGAATGCCCGGCTCGTGAATACGCTCGCCGAGAGCCGTGAGCTCGGCCCACACTGCTTCATGTTCTCCGGCCAGATAACGGGTCAAATGCTCTGCCATGGTTCCTCTTCAGTTGATAATCGTCGGGAATGCGGACGAACTGAAGTGCCCAGGGGTAAGAACCGATGTGTAAGATGTAGAGGAGTATGAGCGCGCCGGATCCACGAGTGGAACTAGCGATGGAGTTGTTCCAGAAGGCATACACCCTGCAGATGCAGGGTGAACTGGATCTGGCCGAAGCCCTCTATAAGCGCAGCATCGAGCTGCACCCCACTGCCGAAGCGTATACGTTTCTCGGCTGGACCTACAAGTTTCAGGGAAAGCTCGACGATGCCATTACCGAATGCAAGAACGCGATCCTCATCGATCCGGGGTTTGGGAATCCCTACAACGACATCGGCGCGTACCTGATCGAGCAGGGCAAGTTGGACGATGCCATTCCGTGGCTGGAAAAAGCTACCCAGAGCGCGCGGTATGCGAGTTTCCACTACCCGTGGTACAACCTGGGACGGATCTATTTAGCCAAGGAACTGCTCAACCGTGCCCGCGAATGTTTCGAGAAGGCCCTGACGATCGAGCCGAAGTATGAGGTGGCGCGGGAAGCGCTCAAACAGGCGAAGCGAGGCGTTCAGTAGGTTAGGGGTTCGAGGTGGTTTTCAGCGGCGGCGGCGAATCGATGGAGCGGGAGACCGGATTCGAACCGGCGACATCAACCTTGGCAAGGTTGCACTCTACCAACTGAGTTACTCCCGCTCGGCAAACCTCGCGTGCGCGGAGTCTGGCGCTTGAGAGGCGGATCCGGCCGTTGGGGAACGGCCGGATTTTGGGAGCGTGCACCTCGCACGGGGTGAGTGTGAGGCGCAGTCACTATATTGGCAGAAGGCTGGCAGCTTGTCAAATGGGACAGGCAAGCGTAAATGCTTCGCTTTTCATTTCCCCGTGATTGAACGGCTGGTATAATTCCGGCCATGAAGTCTATCAACGTAAGGATAGCCACACTATTTTCATTGAGCGCCGCTGTCTTGTTGGGTCAGGTGAGCTCCATTCAGGGAATCGTCCAAGATCAATCGCAGGGAGCGATTGTCGGCTCGCAAGTCGTCGTAACAAACATCGAGACAGGCTTGCGGCGTGAGAAAACCACGAACGAGACGGGGCTATACACGTTCCCATCGCTGCCCGTCGGACGCTACAAGATTACTGCCTCGATGCAGGGGTTCGCGACCTCGGAGGTGGCCGAGCTGAAACTCGACGTGAACCAGACGGCACGTGTGGACTTCCAGCTGAAGCCGGGCACGGTAACCGAAAGCATTAGCGTGAGCGCGGCGGCAGCATTGCTGGACTCGGAAACGGCCACGGTCGGCCAGGTGATCGACAACAAGCGGATCGTGGAATTGCCGCTCAACGGGCGCAACTACCTCGAGCTGGCCCGCTTGAGCGCTGGCACAACGGCGGCGCGCGGGTCGAGGCCGGAAAGTGAGGGAGTGTTCTCCGCGGGCGGCCAGCATGGCTACCAGGTGCAGGTGAACATCGACGGCGTCGACAATTCGATGACCTATTCCGGCGGCCCGATCGGATTTGAGGCTCAGGCGATCAAGCCCAGCGTGGACGCTGTCGGCGAGTTCCGCGTCGTCACCAATAACCTGTCGGCCGAGTATGGAAACCGCATGGGTGGCCATGTGTTCGTAAACATCAAGTCGGGAACCAACAACATCCATGGATCGCTGTTCGAATTCCTGGGCAATTCAAAGCTCGATGGAACAAATTTCTTCGCGAACCGCGCCGGTACCAAGAAGCCCGACTACAAGCAGAACCAGTTCGGCGGCACCATCGGCGGACCCATTAAAAAGGACAGAACGTTCTTCTTTGGCTCGTTCGAAGGCACGCGCACGCGGCTGGGGCGTAGTCTCACAGCCACCGTCCCGGTGGCCGAAGTGCGCGAAGGCGACTTCAATCGGATCCGGCCGGTTTACGATCCGGCGACCACGGTCGGGACAGCCACGAGCTTTACGCGGCAGCCGTTTGCCGGCAATATCGTCCCCAAGAACCGCTGGGATCCGCTCTTCCCAAAATTGCTGGCTCTGTACCCTTTGCCGACGGACCCATCGAAAATCAACGCAAACCACTTCTACAACGGTTCCGAGTCGAACGACGTCAATACCTTCGACATCAAGGGCGACCACAACATTAACGATCACAGCCGCATCTCGGGCCGCTACAGCCGCCGCGACCGCGACCGTTTTGAACCCGGTCCGCTGCCGCTTCCCGCTGATGGAGGCCTGGCGACCACTACGATCATCGACAGCAACGCCATCGCGATGACGCACACGTATACGTTCGGCGCGACGCTGACGAATGAGTTTCGCCTCGGCATCACAGACCTCAATACGCGCTTCGACGTGCCTTACGACAGGCCGCTCTTCGATGAGTACGGCATCAAAGGCATTCCGAAGACGAACCTGCCATCGTCGAACGACCACGGGCTATCGCGCTTCACGCCGCAGCAGTATGCCGAGATCGGGACGCGTTCCTTCTGGCCCAATACGAACAATCAGCGCACCTACCAGTTCAACGACACGATGTTCAAGAACTGGGGCAAGCACAATGTCCGCTTTGGCGGCGAAGTGCGGCGCGAAGATTTGTTCCGGAACGCCGCGCGCTACTCACGCGGCCAGTTCGCCTTCAACCGCGAGTTCAGCGCCAATCCGGCCAACCGGGCCGCCACTGGCGACGGCTTGGCCGAGTTCATGCTGGGGCTCGCCGCCGGTGGCACGATTGGCAACGAGAATGGCGAGTACATCGCCGCCACGACAATCGCGGGGTTCGTGCAAGACGACTGGAAGATTACGCCGAACCTCACGCTCAATCTTGGTCTTCGCTACGACATCTTCTACGCGCCGAGTTTTCCCGACGGTGGGACGTCGACCTTCGAAATGGACTTTGGCAACATCGGGGCGGCAGCACGCTTGAAGCAGACGATTCTCAAGCCGGGCGAATGCGCCTGCAAAAACGACAAGAACAACTTTGCGCCGCGGCTTGGGATCGCCTACAAAGTGACGCCCAAAACCGTTCTGCGCGCCGGCGCGGGCATGATCTATGCACGAGCCGATTCCTTACAGACACAGTGGGCACGCGCGCAGAATCAGGCGCCTCAGTTCATCGAAATCAGCTTCGCAACGCTCGACCGCATCAATTCCCGGCTGATCCTAAAAGACGGCTTTCCGGCCGTGACGCTGCCGGCGACAGAAGTGCCAGGTCCGAATTCGGTTGGCATCGACTCCCCAAACGCGTATCTGCCGACTCAGTATTCGATTCAGTACTTCTTCGACATCCAGCGTGAGCTGCCTTTCGACACGCTGTTCACCATCGGGTACAACGGAAACGGCACGCGAAAGATGCTTGGGGGGTTGAACTACAACATCCCCTATAACATCCAGCCAGGACCCACTCCGGTAAACAACCTGCGGTTGTGGCCCTTCTACAACGGCGTAAACCGCGTGGAGCCGTATGGAGGCTTGAGCTACAACGGATTGGTCACCAAGCTGGAGAAGCGGTTTAGCAAAGGGTTGACGTTCCTGGGCTCGTACACCTGGTCGCACGCCATCGACAACCTCGATGAAGCCGGTAACGGCGAAGGCACGGGCGCAACCTACTTTTGGGATCGCAACCAGAACCGGGGAAGCTCGCTCACCGATATCCGCCATGCGTTCATCTTCAGCTCGACCTACGAATTGCCGTTCGGCAAGGGCAAGACGTATATGACGAATGCGAACCGGGTGATAGATGCGATCCTTGGCGGTTGGCAGCTTGGCGGAGTTTTCTCCAAGACGACCGGGGAGCCGTTCACGGTGACGACCTCGGGCAACCTCACCAACGCAGGCGGGGCAGACCGCCCCAACCGTATTCGCCGCGGAGATCTTCCGGCGAGCGAACGCACCGTCGACCGTTGGTTCGACATCAGCGCATTCACGGTTCAGCCGCAGTACACTTACGGCAACTCCGGCCGCAACATTCTGTTTGGCCCCGGCATCACGAACATCGACTTCTCGCTGGCCAAGTACTTCGTTATTAAGGAAGGCATGCGGCTGCAGTTCCGCGCCGAGTCCTTCAACGCTTCCAACACCCCAGCCTTTGGGAACCCGAACGCCAACATCACCGGCGCGGGAGTGGGCCAGATTACCACGGCAGGCGAACCGCGCCGTATACAGTTTGGGCTGAAATTGCTCTTTTGATATGGAGCTGGACGCGGGGCGCTCCCTCACGGTCGCGCCTCAGTATGAGCGGATGTTGGGTTCGCTGGGTTCGATGGCTTCCTTTGGCGGGGATTGTTCCGTGTTTTCAACGAGGAATGGCTTTGTTTCGTCAAAAAACTCAGGCCCATCGCCGGTGGGGGCAAGGTCTTGTTTGCGGACGGAGAGGAGCTGTTTGAGGGTACGGTCGTACTCGCGGGAGGTGTTAGCGGCGTAGCGGGAGAGGAGGGTGAAGGTGCCTTCGCGGGCCATGAAGGCGCGGGCGAGGGCGCCGTTGACGGTTTCGGAGGCGTGGCCGGGGGTGATGGGGGACATGGCCGAGTCGAAGCAGCCGGCTTCGACGCGGGTGAGGCGGTTGACGCGGAGCTGGATGGAGGCGAGGTTCTTGACGAGGGAGGCTTCGCAATGGGTTTGGGGATTCCAGGAGTCGAGGAACTGCTTTTCGAGGGTGGCGAGGGCGTCGCTGTCTTCGCCGAGAGGGCTGAGGTGGCGGGCGGTGAAACCGTGGACGAGGGCGTTTTGGGAGGAGCGGCGTTTGCCGGCTTCCGTGCGGGGTCCGGTGGACTTTTGGGCGTTGGCGCGGTTGGCAGCGAGCCGGGCTTCGGAGAGCGGCTTCGCCGCCTTGACGCGGCCCAGGCGCGAGGGGATGTTCGTCGTGTCCAAGTTTTCCATCGCCTACAAGATGGCATGAGGGGTGGAGAGGTGGGAGGGGAGGGGCACGGTAAGTGATGGGGAAGAGGGGAGATCGAGATAGCGGTGGGCTGGCACCGGGACAGCGAGGATTCTGCCGCCAGAGAAAACGCGAGACGTGAACCGCCCCGCGCGTTTCACTCAGGAGGCCAGAGCGGCCTCGGTCGATCCGTGCCCTCCGCTCACATCTAGAAAATCGAAAGGAACCTGCTAACCAAGCGAGCTCTTTTTGTGTCTGGAAGTGTATACTCTTTACTAGATAATCTAATGATAGAGGCGTTTCATGGCTAGGAAAAAGCAGAGTGACGGCAGTGGCGACATGCTCGCCGGGACGCTGGACATGATGATTCTGAAGACTTTGCTGGCGGCGCCGGCGCATGGGCACACGATTGCCCACGCGATCGAGAAGAGCTCGGACGAGGTTCTCCAGGTGGAGCACGGATCTCTCTATCCGGCCCTATATAAGTTGGAGAACAAGGGTTGGATCGCGTCCTTCTGGGGCACGTCCGAGAACAACCGGCGGGCGAAATACTACCGGATCACGCCGGACGGGCGGAAGCAGTTGTCGAATGAGCGGAGCCGTTGGGAATCACTCGTGCGCGCAGTGGGGCAAGTGCTGGGACCGGTGGAGGACTAGGACATGTTGTGGCGGCGGAGGCGGCGGCAGGATCGGGAACTGGCGGAGGAGCTCGAGCTGTATCTCGCGCAAGAGATCGAGGACAATCGGGCCCGGGGAATGAGTGCGGACGATGCACGCGCGGCCGCGCGCAAAAAGTTGGGCAGCCGGGCATTGGCAAGAGAGGCGGTTTACGAGATGAATTCCGTTCGATGGCTGGACACGGTGTGGGGCGATTTGAAGTATGGGCTGCGGCAACTCAGGCTGAGTCCGGGGTTCGCCGTGACGGCTATTCTCACGCTTGCGTTGGGAATCGGTGCGAATACGGCCATGTTCGAGTTGTTGAATGCCCTGCGCCTGCGCAGCCTGCCTGTGGAGCGGCCGGGCGAGATCATGCAGGTGGTCGTGGATGGCGGCATTAAGGGTTGGGGGACCTCGGACGGGCCCTATGACGCGACCAATCCGCTGTGGGAGGAGATCCGCCGCAACCAGCAGGCGTTCTCGAAAGTGTTCGCCTGGTCCCGGAGCGGATTCCTATATGGCGAGGGAGTGCAGGCAAAGATAATTCCGGGAGTTCTGGCGACTGGCGGCATGTTTTCCACGCTGGGCGTGAAACCGTATCGCGGAAGGTTGCTCAGCGAGGGCGATGACCGGCGCGGATGCGCGCCTGGACCCACAGTCATCAGCTACGGGATGTGGCAAAGGGAGTTTGGCGGGCAGGATTCGGCAATTGGCGCAAAGCTTATGCTCAACGACAAGCTCTTCGAAGTGGTCGGTGTGACGCCGCCGGAGTATCTGGGGTTGGAAGTCGGAAACCGGTTCGACGTGGTGGTGCCGCATTGCGTGCAGCACGTATGGGGAGATGGTCTCGAACAGAAGCATGTCTGGGCCGTCATCGTGATGGGGCGCCTAAGGCCGGGATGGACGGAGGAAAAGGCGGCGCAGCATTTGAAGGCCGCGAGCGGGCAGTGGTTCGCCGCGGTACCGCCAACCGGGTATGCGGCGAGTGGTATGGCGACGTGGCAGCGGTTCAGGCTCACCGCGGCACCGGCAGGAACCGGTGTAAGCGGATTGCGAGAACAGTACGAGCGCTCCTTGTGGTTGTTGCTGGGAATCACGAGTCTGGTGCTGGTGATCGCGTGCGCAAACCTGGCGAACCTGATGCTGGCGCGAGCGGCGTCGCGGGAGCGCGAGATGGCGGTGCGGCTTGCAATCGGAGCCTCGCGGAAGAGGCTACTCGCACAGGTGCTCTCGGAGAGCTTGTTGCTCGCCGCCGCAGGCGCGGCATTGGGCGCGATGCTGGCAGGCACGCTAAGCCGGACGCTGTTGTGGTACCTCGGCAATGGGAAGGACGAGCATCAATTGGATTTGAGCTCCGACTGGCGTGTACTGGTATTCACCACAGCGGTGGCATTGGCGACCTGTCTACTGTTTGGCCTTGCGCCGGCGCTGCGGTCCGCGAAGGCAGATGTGGCCGGCACAATCCACGTGGGCGCGCGTGGAGCGACGGCTGGACGAAACCAATTCCTGTTTCACCGATTCCTGATTGCGGGGCAGATCGCCGTGTCGCTTGTGCTGGTAGTGGGAGCGCTCGTGTTTGTGCGCAGCTTTCACAAACTGACAACCGTCGAAACCGGCATCCGTCAAGAAGGCGTGGCTGTGCATTTCATCAATTTCGTTCCGCTGAAGGTTGCGCAAGAAGCCCGGCTTTCGATGCAACGACAGTTGTTGGATCGAGTGCGTTCCGTTCCCGGAATCGAGCACGCTTCGACGACAACACACGTGGCCATGGGCGGCGGCAGTTGGGCTTTAGCATTTCGCGCGCCAGACCTGCCCGGCAAAGACGGCGGTTGGAGCAGGTTTACCTGGGCGAGCGCCGATTATTTCAAGACGATGGGCATTCCCTTGAAGGCCGGCCGCGATTTCACCGACCGCGATACGCCTACGTCGCCGCACGTGGTGATCGTGAACGAGGCTTTCGTAAGGAAGTACTACGGGAACGCCAACGCAATAGGACGCCAATTCCGGACGACAGGCGAACCGGGCTATCCGCCGACTCCTTATGAGATCGTTGGAGTCGCCGGTGACACGAAATACTTTGACCTTCGTGAAGAGATGCCGCCGATCGCGTATGCGCCACAGACACAGAATCCGCGCGTGGGTCCGTGGATCAGGATTGTGACGCGTTCATCGATCCCGGCGGAGGACGCGATTGCCGCCGTGCAGCGCGTGATGCAAGCAGAGTATCCGTCTGTCCGGATGGGCCAATTTGTGCTGCGAACGATGGTCGAGGAGCGGCTTGTGCGTGAGCGGTTGTTGGCGTGGGTTTCTGGCTTCTTTGGTGCGCTGGCGGTTGTGTTGGCAATGATTGGGCTGTATGGCGTGCTGTCCTACACGGTCGCGCGGAGGCGGAACGAGATTGGTATTCGCCTGGCGCTGGGTTCTGAGCGAAGGGGTATTGTGCGCTTGGTAATGGTTGAGGTGGCTGTGTTGGTGGCAGTCGGAGTGGCCGCCGGCGGGGCGCTGACATATATGGCGAGGCAAGGCGTGGGAAGCCTATTGTTCGACGTGACGCCGACAGACCCGGAAATGCTGGTGGCGGCGATTGCCGTGCTCGCCTTCATCGCGGGCGCTGGGAGTCTGATTCCGGCTTGGCGCGCGGCGGGGGTGAACCCGGTGGTAGCGCTGAGAGCGGAATGAATCGTTGCTCGGATGGTGGCGGCTTGATCCTGCTCGGGAGTGGGAACAATTATGCGGCGGGTCCAGTCTGTTAGTTAGATGGGAGACCTTCGCTATGCGCTCCGGATGCTACGCCGGAGCCCTGGTTTCACAGTCGTTGCCGTGCTCACCCTGGCATTGGGAATTGGACTGAACACGGCGTTGTTCAGCGTAATCCAGTCGGCACTGTTGCGACCGCTCCACTATCCGGATGCCGACCGCCTTGTGTGGCTCACCGACTACGACTACAAGTTCGAGCACCGGGACAACTACGTTTCGCGGCCCGCCTACGTTCAGTGGAAGCGTGAGGCGAGTTCGTTTGAGGCAATGACCGGCTATGCCAATCAGGATCTGGCGTTGATGGTGGGCGGCGAGTCGAGCCAGGAGAGGATCGCCTCGACGGCCGGCGACTTTTGGAAGGTGACCGGAGCGCGCGTGCAGCAAGGGCGCCTGTTCGGCGAGAACGAAACGGATGTCATGGTGGTGTCTCACGCTCTGTTCCTGCGGCGATTTGGCGGCGGTGAGGGCACAGTCGGCCGGAGGGTCACGTTGAATGGCCATACCTTCACGATTGTGGGAGTGCTCGCGCCCAGTTTTCGATTCGGCTTTCCGCAGCAATTTGTCCCTGGTGATGAAGTGCGGGACATCGACGCCTACATCCCGATTCCGAATTTCGTTCTCCACCTTCCCCTACTATCGATCGGTCCGTGGGACACGGCGGTCCGCAATGCCGGGCCCGTGCCGTGGAACTTGCGCGTGGTCGGCAGGCTTCGTCAAGGCGTCTCGATGGAGCGGGCGCGCGCTGAGATGGAGACTGTGTATGCACGGGCAGCGAAGAACTACCCGGCTTACAGGCGGCCCCATGTCCGGCTGCACTTTGATCCCTTGAAAGAGAAACTCGTCGGCGAGGCCAGGCAAGCGTTGATGGTTCTGCTGGCTGGCGTTGGGTTCGTTTTGCTAATCGCCTGCGCCAACATCGCGAACCTGTTGCTCGCCCGCGCCTCGGGCCGGCAGCGGGAAATGGCAATTCGGGCCGCGCTGGGAGCGGGGCGCGCGCGAGTAATCCGGCAAATGTTAACCGAAAGTTTGCTGCTGGCTTGTTTGGGAGGCTCGGTGGGAGTCCTGCTGGCGCATTGGAGCATTGCGATCATGCCGCGGATTGCGCCTCATTCCGTGCCGCGGTTGGCCGAAGCAAGCGTCGACGCTTCAGTCCTCGCCTTCGCATTGTTTGTGTCCGTGGCGACGGGCTTCGTGTTCGGGCTCGGTCCCGCGTTCGCGGCCTGGCAGACGGATCTTCGCGAGAGGCTGACGCCGGATTCGGGGAATTCGCGAATGCGGAGTTTGCTGGTTGCGGGGCAGCTGGCGCTGGCGATCATTCTCCTCAGCGGCGCTGGCCTGATGATCAAGAGCTATTGGCGTATGAATACGCATCCGCCGGGTTTCGAGCCAGAAGGAATCGCGGTGATGCGCGTCCCGCTTTCAGGGCAAGCATATACGACGTGGGTTGCAAAGGGCGCCTATCTGCAACAGGTAAAGGAACGGGTCGAAGCGACGCCGGGAGTGCGTGCAATCGGCGTGGACTGCGGAACTTTGAACGGTACCGTAAAGGTGGGTGGAGAGCCGGTATTCGCAGCGATTCGCGCGGTGTCTCCGGGGTATCTGCGCGCCATGGGCGTTCCTCTCAGGGCGGGTCGCTGGCCTGCCGACAGCGAGCTGTTCGGCGTGCTCGTCAATGAGAGCTTCGTCCGCGGGATGAAGGGGAAGGGGAGCGTTGCCGGCAGCCGCGTCCAAGGCTCTGTCTTGAACGACACCGTGATCGGCGTTGTGGCCGATTTCAAGTACCGGAAGTTGGACGCAAGCGCTGCACCTGAAATTTACATGTCCTACGAGCGCTTTCCGCTCGTTCGGTCGGCGCGCGTGGTGGTGCGCATGGATGGCAATCCGGAGCTCGTAATTCCGGCCATCCGGAAGACGATTGCCGCAATCGACATCACGCAGCCGGTTTACGAAGTACAGATCCTGGAGCGGGCGCTGGCCGATTCGATCGCTCCGCGGCGGTTCAACCTGCTACTGCTCGCGATCTTCGCCGGTACCGCGCTGCTGATGGCCCTCGTGGGAATCTACGGCGTTATCTCTTACGCGGTTGCGCAGAGAAACCGCGAGATCGGTATTCGGATCGCGCTTGGTGCATCGCGTGGGCAAGTTGTTCGAATGGTGGTGGGCCAGGGAATGCGAATGGCTGTGGCAGGAGTGGCAGCCGGTCTGGCGGCGGCGCTGGGGCTGGCGCGCCTGATTGTGAACCTCCTCTATGACGTTGAGGCCAATGATCCGGTCGCGTTTGCCGGAGCGGCTGCGCTTCTGACGGGAGCGGCGCTATTCGCAACTCTGATTCCGGCACTCAAGGCGGCACTCGTGAATCCGCTTGTTGCACTCCGGCATGAGTGAGCGAGTACTCACTTATCAAGTGAATCGAACCAGATGAAGGCTGCAGGGAAATCCGTTTCATGGCCTCCGTCAAATAGCGTAATGCGAGCAGGGCCAGCAATGCGGCGGAGCAGGATTCGGGTGCGGCGCTCTTCGGTGGGAGGGGCGGGTGAGCCTTGGGGAACCTGCTTGGTAGACACTATATGGCTAATTTCAGTGTTAGCGAAGCTGGCTGTAGCATGCCCGTTGGCCGCAGCCAGGACATTGAACGCGCGCAGCGAGTGGCTGACGGGCACCGAACCGGTGTGTCCATCCTGTATGCCGGCTTGAATATCGATCGGAAGACCATTCGCCTGATGAAGATAGGGTAGGGGTGAACGTAGCTTGTATTCATTGGCGGCGGAGGCTGGCGTCCCGCCAGTACAGCCTTCCATCATCGTCCAATAACGCAGATTCCGTTGGCGGCTTTCCTCGTACCAAGCTGCGAGATCGGAGATCGGGACCCACGCTGAAGCGGCGCGCCAACGATCGGGATAATGCGCTGCCATGACCAGCGTCATATGGCCGCCGCCGGAACCTCCCAGAAGGTACACCCGCTTTGAGTCGATCGGGTATTTCTGCTTCATGTAGTCGACGGAATCCAGAATGTCCTGGCGGGCGATGGGCGATGCGCAAGCCTCGGGCCGCTCATTGGGGCCGCGAAACTCCGGGCTCACGAATGCCCAGTTCCGCTTCTGAGCCTCTTTGAGAGCGATCTGCCAGGCTTCGGATGAGTCGAAATGCGACGACCAACTATGGAGGTGCACTACCAGCGGCAGGGTGCCCTGGATGCCCGTGGGAACCCACACGAGTGCGGGCTGGGCTGCGCCGTCTGAGGAGGCTTGGATGGTGACCGTTTGCTGGGCTTGGAGGAGCGGGACAAACAGGAGGAGAAGGTGGAGACGGACCATGCGAACAGACTGTACCACGACCACAGCCGGCAGTAGACAGCACCCGGCGGTTCTATGAGGCGTATGTTGTAAGATATTGATAATATTGCAGTAATATATTGTTAATATGATTCTCAGTAGGAGTGAGTTTATGCTAGACTGCACTCTGCAGGCGGAAGCCGGTTTCGGTCCCTCTCCCGTTGGACTGACCAGCCAGTGGGAGGGAGCAATCCTGGAAGCACCTCCCCCAAGTCTGCGGTCCCCACATGTGAAAATCCTGTGGAAAACGATTGGGATTCTTGTGTGCTGTGGTTGGATAATTGAGAGCGAGAGCAGGGGGGCGGGAAGCAAGCAACATGGAACTTTGGGAGCAGGTGAAGGAGCGGCTGGCGGCGCGCTTGACCTGGGAGAGCTACCAGAATTGGGTGGCGCGAACGTCTCAGCGGACGCAGGAAGGTCAGCGGTTGGTGGTGGTGGTCCCGAATCAAGTGACGCGGGACTGGTTGGAGAAGGAGTTGGGCGAAGACGTTCGCTCGGCGCTTCGGGAGCTGAAAGCGGGGTCGCTCGAAGTGGTCTATGCGCCCGGTGGAGGTGAGCCCGCGGCCGAACTTTCGGCAGCGCACTCGGAGTATGGCGCCGGCAGCCCGGAATCGCTCTTCGGTGGGCCTGTGGGTTCGTTGAACGAGCGCTACACGTTTGAGAGTTTCGTAGTGGGCTCGTGTAATCAGTTCGCCCACGCAGCATCTCGCGCGGTGGCCGAGATGCCTGCGCGAACCTACAATCCGCTGTTTATTTATGGCGGTGTAGGGATGGGCAAGACTCACCTCATCCACGCGATCGGGCATGAGCTGTTGAAGCGGGCACCGAATCAGCGCATCGTCTACACTTCAAGCGAGCGGTTCATGAACCAGCTCATCACGTGCATCCG
>Ga0075421_100002474_pt1 | contig 22103 bp, 18 predicted proteins | sample SoiMetdeltSBSDD5_FD_75292 | JGI IMG/M metagenome (GOLD analysis project Ga0075421, IMG submission 75292) | Bulk soil microbial communities from a Populus tree surrounding site in Tennessee, USA - Soil MetaG P. deltoides SBSDD5 | ecosystem: Environmental > Terrestrial > Soil > Tree plantation...
GCCACGGCTTGGCTGGGGCGCGACGAACGCTGGGGGGTATGGGGGGCCATCTCTGGGCCCCCCATTTTCGAATGACCGCCTGGGAAATCCTGATTCAGCAATCGATCAACGGCCTCACGCGCGGGGCCGTCTTCGCCCTCATCGCGCTCGGCTACACGATGGTCTACGGCATCATCGAGCTGATCAACTTCGCCCACGGCGACGTCTTCATGCTCGGCCTGTTCATCTCGCTCGCCTGGTTCACGCTGCTCGGCGTGAGCGGCGCGCTGAGCCCGTGGCAGCTCGTGACGCTGCTGCCGCTCGTGCTCTTGCTCACGATGCTCTCGACGGCGCTGCTCAACGTGGCCATCGACCGGCTGGCGTACCGGCCGCTCCGGCGGTCGACGCGCCTGGCCCCGCTCATCACGGCCATCGGCGTCTCGTTCATGCTCGAGAACGTGGCGCTGCTGTGGAAAGGACCCGCGCCCATCGCCTATCCCGACATCTTTCCGTCGGTCGACATCCTCCGGGAGTGGTTCGGCATCGAGTCCGCGATCTTCGTCACCACCAAGGATGTGCTCGTCGTCGCGGCGGCCGTGCCGCTGATGCTCGGGCTTCACCACTTCGTCACGCGGACGCGCTGGGGCAAGGCGATGCGCGCGACCGCACAGGACCGCGAGACCGCGCAGGCGATGGGCATCGATGTCGAGCGCACCATCCTCATCACCTTCTTCGTGGGCGGGGCGCTGGCCGGGGCGGCCGGCCTCATCCAGGGCATGTACTACAACATCGGGCAGTGGTGGATGGGCTACCAGGCAGGACTGCGCGCGTTCACCGCGGCGGTGCTCGGGGGCATCGGCAGCATGAGCGGCGCCGCGCTCGGCGGCATTCTGATCGGCTTCCTGTCGGCGTGGAGCGACCAGTACATCTCCGCCCGCTGGACCAATGCGATCGTGTTCGCCATTCTCATCGTGGTCCTCGTGTTCCGGCCACACGGCCTGATGGGCGACCGCACGGTCGAGAAGGCGTGAGCGTGAGACGCCACCTCGGCGCGGCGAGCCTCGTGCTGCTCCTGCTCGTCTATCCGTTCGCCGACGCGGCGCTCGGCCTGCAAACGGTGCACGCCGTGAGCGACGGAATGATCTATGTCCTGCTGGCCCTCGGCCTCAACATCGTCGTCGGCTACGCAGGCCTGCTCGATCTCGGCTACGCCGCTTTCTTCGCCATCGGCGCCTACGCGATGGGACTGCTCAACTCACCCGTGCTCGGCTCGCCGTTCTACGGTCATGCGTGGAGCTTCTGGCTCTGCATCTGGATCGCCGCCGCCGTGTCGGCGCTGCTGGGCGCTGTGATCGGAGCGCCGACGCTGCGCGTCCGCGGCGACTATCTCGCCATCATCACGCTCGGATTCGGCGAGATCATTCCGGTGGCCATTCGCAACCTCGGCGACGTCACCGTCGAGATCGCCGGCTGGCGACCGGTCGAGCGCCTGAACCTCACCGGCGGCGAGAACGGCGTGAATCCGGTCGGCCGCCCCTACCTGCCCGGCGTGCCGTTCGAGACGGACCCGATACCCTGGTATTTCCTCATCCTCGTCATCGGAGCCGCCTCGCTGTGGGCGATGAATCGCCTCCGCGACTCGCGCCTCGGACGCGCGTGGATGGCCATCCGCGAGGACGAGACGGCGGCGGACTGCACGGGCGTGAATCCCGTCTCCACCAAGCTGCTCGCGTTCGCGCTCGGCGCCTCGTTCTCGGGCTTCGCGGGCTCCGTCTACGCCGCGAAGCTCCAGGCCATCACACCCGGCGCCTTCGAGTTCCAGGTGTCGATCATGCTGCTGTGCATGGTCGTGCTCGGCGGCGCGGGAAGCCTCCGCGGCGTCGTCCTCGGCGCGATGCTGATCACGGTGTTCGACCGGGTGATCCTGGCCCAGACGACGTTTCTCGTCCGCGGGATCGGGCGCACGCTCGGCGTTCCGGCCCTCGTCGCGCTCGATCTCACGCTGTGGCGCTGGTTCTTCTTCGGTCTCGGCCTCGTGCTCGTGATGCTGCTCCGCCCGCAAGGTCTCGCCGGCCGCCGCGTGCAGCCCGTCGTGGACGCCGAGGACGACACGGCGCCGATCGTGCCGGAGCCGTCAGCGCCGCCCCGGATCGACGTCGTTCCCGCGTGGCTCCGGGCCGCGCCCGGGCGTGAGGCGGCGCTGCTCGACGTGCGCGGCGTCACCAGGCACTTCGGCGGCGTGGTCGCCCTGAACCACGTCGACCTGCGCGTGCCCGGCGGCGCCATCGTCGGCCTCATCGGCCCGAACGGCGCCGGCAAGACGACGTTCTTCAACGTGGTGACGGGCCTCGTGCGTCCCGACGAGGGGCGTCTCGAATTCGCCGGGCGAAGTCTCCTCAGGCTGCGACCCAACGCGATCGTCGGGCGCGGGATCGCGCGGACGTTCCAGTCGATCCGCCTCTTCGCGCACATGAGCGTGCTCGACAACGTGCTGGTCGGCGAGCACTGTCGCCTCGACGCGGGCGTCGGCGGCGCCGTGCTGCGCCCGGCTCGCGTCATCGCCGAGGAGCGCCGGGCACGCGAACGCGCCCGGGAGCTGCTGCACTTCGTGGGGCTGCTCGGCAAGAGTGACGAGCTCGCGCGCAACTTGCCGTACGGCGACCAGCGGCGGCTCGAGATCGCGCGCGCGCTGGCCACCGAGCCGCGGCTGCTCCTGCTCGACGAGCCGACGGCCGGCATGAATCCGCGGGAGACGGAGGCGCTGACCGGGCTCATCGGCCTCCTTCGCCGTGACCTGGCGCTGTCGATTCTCTTGATCGAGCACGACATGGAGGTCGTCATGGCGATCTCCGACCGCATCAGCGTGCTCGACTACGGCACGCTCATCGCCGAGGGCACGCCGGCCGAGATCCAGCGCCACCCGCGCGTCATCGAGGCCTATCTCGGGACCGGCTACGAGGCGGAGCTGGCCGCTCGCGGGGCGCCGCGGTAGCCGCCGTGCTCGAGCTGGCCGAGGTTCACACGTATTACGGCAACATCCGGGCGCTGCGCGGGCTCTCGCTGACCGTGAAGCCGGGGGAGATCGTCACGCTCATCGGCGCCAACGGCGCCGGCAAGACGACGACGCTTCGCACCATCCTCGGCATCGTCCGCCCGCGACACGGCAGCGTGCGCTTCAAGACGCAGCGGCTCGATACGCTCGGCACCGACCGCATCGTCAGGCTCGGCATCGCGCAGTCACCGGAGGGCCGGCGCATCTTTCCGCGGATGACCGTGCTCGAGAACCTCGAGCTGGGCGCCTTCGCGCGCTCCGATCGCGACGGCATCGCGCCGGACCTCGAGCGCGTGCTCGGCCTGTTCCCCCGACTGCGGGAGCGGCTGGGGCAGAAGGGCGGCACGCTGTCGGGCGGCGAGCAGCAGATGCTCGCCATCAGTCGGGCGCTCATGGCGCGCCCGGGCCTGCTCTTGCTGGATGAGCCGTCCATGGGGCTCTCGCCCATCCTGGTGGAGACGATCTTCCGCATCATCCAGGACATCAACCGTCAGGGCACGACCATCCTGCTCGTCGAGCAGAACGCGCGGATGGCGCTGCGGGTCGCCCACCGGGGCTACGTCATCCAGACGGGGCGCATCGTGCTCCACGACAGCGCGGCCGAGCTGCTGCGCTCCGATCTCGTGCGCAAGAGCTACCTCGGCGAGAAGTAGCGGCCACGCCGCTCCGGCGAATCCCGCCGTCAGAGTGACCGGCTCACGTCGACGTGCCTCATCGCCCCTCCGGGCCGAGGTCGCTGAACGGGCCCGACACACGGATGATGTCGTTGACGGGCCAGCGACCACGGCTGATGGTGATGACGAGCAGATCGCGGGCGATCCGGGCGCGCCGCGTGGCCGGCGTGTCGGGCACGAACGCGAGCGCGCGTGGCGCGTCGCCATCGGTGAAGCGCGCAAACTCCGACGTCGTCCCGTCGGCGGCGATGGTCATGATCCTCGCGCCCTGCCGATCGGCCATGAAGATCCGCCCGCCCGGGCCAACGGCGAGCCCGGCCGCCAGCGGTCCGCGGACAACGGGGACGGGACCGGGCTCGGGGCCGGCTCGCCAGAGCACACCGGGGGCGCGCTGCCACGGCGCCGTGTTCGCCTCGTCGCCGCCGATCCAGAGCCGTGAGCGGTCGTCCACGACGAGCGCGCGCGGCCGCGTGAGCTCGAGGAACCGTGGCTCGAGCACCTGCCCGGCGGGATCGAGCTTGATGATGACACCCTGCTCGCGGTCGGCGACGTACACGTTGCCGGCGGCGTCGAAGGCGACGCCCTCCGGCTGACGCAGCAGCGGCGCACCGTGCTCGGGCGTGCCACCGGCGAACAGCTCGGCGCGGCCGTCCATCATGCGGTAGAGCGCGCCGATCTTCCGGTCGCGATCGTACGTGGTGACGAAGATGGCGCCCGACGGTCCGACGGCGGCCACTTGCGGGCTCCAGAGCGGCGGGCCATGAAAGAAGCGCGCCTCGGTCTCCGGCGTGAGCCGCGCGCCGCCCACCGGGATCCGGTAGATCGGCCACAAATCGTCGATCTCACCGCCCATGTAACGCCGCCCGCTGCGCGCCACGTACAGGATGCCACCGCCGTCGACGCCGAGCGTCGTGCTGGACGGGATCCCGTGCACGTCGCGTCCACCATCCGGCATGAATCCCTGCCCGGTCACGTAGACGTGCGCGGTGAACGCGGGCGGCACGATCATGTCGGCGCCGACGGACACCGCCATCAGCGTCAGCGCGAGCAGGGCCGCGCCGACGAGGCCGGCCGCTTCAGCGCGGCGACTCATCGAACCGTCAGCCCCTCGAGATCCACGTCGGGCATGCGTCCGGTCATGAGGTCGGTGACGATCCGCGCGGTGCCGCACGCCATCGTCCACCCCATGTGACCGTGTCCGCAGTTGAAGAAGAGGTTGCGATGCCGGCCGAGGCCGAGGATCGGCGGCCCGTCGGGTGTCATCGGCCGCAGGCACGCGCGATACTCCCCGCGCTCGTAGTCGGCGGCGTCGGGAAACAGATCGCGCGCGAGCCGGAGGATGTTGCTGAAGTTGGCGGGCGTCCAGCCCCAGTCATAGCCCGCGAACTCGGCGGTGGACGTCAGCCGCAGACGATCGCCGAGGCGCGACCAGCCCACGAGCCACTGCTCGTCGACACCGGAGATCGTCGGCGCCAGCCCGCCCGGCTTCAGCGGAAACGTCGACGAGTAGCCCTTGGCGGGATAGATCGGCAGGCGCACGCCGGCGGTGCGCGCGACCAGCGGCGCGCCCACGCCGAGCGCGAGCACGTAACTGTCCGCCGTCAGCACACCCGCGCTGGTGGCCACACCTTCGGTCGCCCTCCGCGCGCAGCGCCGAGACGCGGGTGCCGAGCCGCAGCGTGAGCCCGTGCTTGTCGCGCGCGATCCGCGCGAGTTCCTCGCTGAAGATGCGCGAATCACCGCTGGCGTCGCCGAGGTCGCGAATGGCCCCGGCGACTTTCGTCTTCACCGGCTCGAACGCGGGCTCGAGCCGGGCAAGCGCGCTCGCGTCGAGGATCTCCTGGCGCTGGCCGTGCTCGGCGAGCAGCGCCATCTTCCTGATGCCCGCCTCGAGCCCGACCGGATCACGATGGAGATAGATCGCCCCCCTCGTGATCGCGTGATAACGAATGCCCTCGCTGCGCACCAGATCGTTCAGCACTGTCTGGCTGTACTGGCAGAGGCGCAGCTTGACGAGCGTGTTGCGTCGCGCGCGCGCCGACGTGCACTCGCGCAGAAACCGGAGGCCCCAGGTGTAGAGCTGCGGGTCCCTCGTCAGCCGGACGCGAATGGCGGTCTCGGCGCCGCGCAGCGACTGCCAGAGCATGTGCGGCGCCCGTGGTGATGCCCAGGCGAACGAGTGGCCGGGAGCGATGATGCCGGCGTTGCCGCCCGTCGCCTCGAGGCCGAGCGCATCGTGCTGGTCGACGAGCGTGACCTCGTGACCGGCGCGCGCGAGGAAATAGGCGGTCGTCACGCCCACCACCCCGCCGCCGAGCACGAGGGTCTTCACGCGATCACCTCGCGCGCCACGGTCGTGTCGACCAGATCCTCGTAGCGATGCGACCGGGTGATGAAGCCGCCGTCGAGGAGGATCGTTTGCAGATACTCGTAGCCGGCGCGTCGCACGACGGGGTCGCGGGACCAGGTGTCCTGCCGCAGATAGCGCGCCACCGCGCGCCGGCGAATCTCGGGCGCGATGTCGGGAAACGCCGGCGCGATCAGCTCGGCGACCTGCTTGTCGTCGGCGCCGGCGATCCAGCGCTGCGCCGTGTGGAGCGACCGCGTGAAGCGGAGCACCACGTCGCGCTCGTCGCGGAGGAAGCGCTCGGTGGTCATGAACGACGAGAACGGCACCGGCCCGGTCGCCTCGCCCATCGAGGCGGCGAGGTGGGCGGCGCCCTCGGCGATCAGCTGCTCCGTGAAGGGCTGGCCCGTCTCGAAGAAGTCGCCATGGCCGCCCTTGAAGGCGGCGAGCGCCTCCGGCAGCGGCCGCGTGCGCTCGATGGTCACGGTGCGCGGATCGACACCGTGCCGGCGGAGCACGGTGAGCATGCACTGCCACGGCGTCGGCGCCTCGGCAAAGGAGATCACGGTCGCGCCGACGAGCTCACGCCAGGCGAACGCCGGGCGTGTCGTCCGCGAGAGCAGGAAGAAGCCGTTCCGCTGATTCACCTCGGCGAAGTGCACGAGGAACGGCCCGCCGCGATCGGCGAGGTCGAGGCTCCGCATGATGCCGCCCAGCGCGATCTCGGCCCGCCCGTCGATGAGCGCGCCGGTCGTCGTGATGCCGCCGCCCGCGGTCACCACGCTGACGTCCAGGCCTTCGGCGGTGAAATGTCCGCCGTGGAGCGCCACGAACTGCGGCGCGTAGAAGATGGACCGGAATGGCTCGTAGACCGTCAGCGCGCGCGCAGCGGCCATCGTGGCCGGAGTATAGCGCCGGACGCGCCGTCAGCGCGCAGCCGTCACCTCGTGGTCGACTCGCCCTTCTCGTTGCTGCGCGAGTACGAGGCGCCCTCGCCCGCGTTGCCGCCGGTCTTCGTCGCCTCGGCGGGATCGACCGCGTTGGGTCTCTCGTCGCCCCCGGTCTGTGCTGACGCCGCCGGAGCCTCGACGCGCTCGGCCGGCTTCGTCTCAATCGCCGCGTCCGGCTGCCCTGTCCGTTCGACCGGCTTCTGCGCGCGCTCGATGTCTGCCGACTGCGCCCCCGCGGCTGTCGCCGTGACGGCCAGCGCCATCGCGGCCGCAAAAATCACCCATGTGTTCATGCGCGCATCTCCCTTGCCCTCTCGGTACAGCAAGAGCGATGCCGATGGCTGCCGGAGGCGATGCTTACTTCGAGAACAGTCGCGTCACGAAGTTCTTGACGCTCGCCCCGAACGAGTTGGCGCTCTCCTTCAGGTTCGACCAGGCGTCCTTGGCCTGCGGCTCGGCGGCCTTGGCGGACTCCTTCAGCTTGTCGCCGGTGTACTTTGCGCCCTCGACCACGGTATTGCCGACGCCCTTGGCCGTCTCCTCGACGCCGGTCCCGACCTTGCCGTCTCCGATGGTCTTGGCGCCCTCTTCCACCTGACGGGTCGCCGACTTCACTTTCGTGTCGTCGGCGGCGTACCCGTAGCCGGCGACGCACGTGACGATCGCGGCCGCGATGGCGATGACGATTGAACGACTCATCTGACGTCCCTCCTCCTCTCATCGTACCAGGCCGTGTGCTATCGTCCGGCGATGGTCGAACGGATGCCGTCGCACGCGCGCGTCGTCGTCATCGGCGGCGGCATTGTCGGATGCAGCGTCGCCTACCACCTCACCACGCTGGGCTGGCGCGATGTCCTCCTCCTCGAGCGGCGCGACCTCTCGTCCGGGACCACCTGGCACGCGGCCGGCCTGGTCGGCCAGCTGCGGTCGAGTCACAACCTCACGCGGCTGGCGCGCTACGGCGCCGTGCTCTACGAGCGGCTCGAGGCGGAGACGGGACAGGCCACCGGCTTTCGCCGCTGCGGCAGCATCAGCGTCGCACGGACGGCCGAGCGCTTGATCGAGCTCAAGCGCGGCGCCTCGATGGCGCGCTGCTTCGGCGTCGACGTCGAGCCGATTTCCCCCGCCGAGGCCGGCAAGCTCTGGCCGCTCATGCGCACCGACGACCTCGCCGGCGCCGTGTGGATTCCGGGCGACGGGCGGACGAATCCCATCGACACCACGCTGGCACTCGCTCGCGGCGCCCGCACCGGCGGTGCGACGATCCTCGAGAACGTCACCGTGACCGGCATTCAGCGGACCGGCGACGCCGCCACCGGTGTGCGGACCGATCATGGCGACGTCGGCGCCGACATGATCGTCAACTGCGCAGGCATGTGGGGCCGGGCAGTCGGGCAGATGGCGGGCGTCAACGTCCCGCTCCACGCGGCCGAGCACTTCTACATCGTCACCGAGCCGCTGCCGGGTGTCACCCGCGAGCTGCCGGTGCTCCGTGACACCGACGGCTATATTTACGTGCGCGAGGAGGTCGGCGGGCTGCTGATGGGCGGCTTCGAGCCGGCCGCGAAGCCGTGGGGCATGGACGGCATCCCCGCGGAGTTCAAATTCTCGCTGCTCCCCGAGGACTGGGAGCACTTCCGCGTGCTCATGGAGCAGGCGTGCGTCCGCATCCCGGCGCTGGAGACGGCGCCGGTGCGGCGGCACGTCAACGGACCGGAGAGCTTCACGCCGGACAACCGCTACATGCTCGGCGAGGCGCCGGAGCTGCGAAACTTCTTCGTGGCGGCCGGGTTCAACTCCGTCGGCATCGCCTCGGCCGCCGGCGCCGGCCAGGCGCTCGCGGAGTGGATCGTCGGCGGGCAGCCGAGCATGGATCTGTGGGACGTGGACATCCGCCGCTTCGCGCCGTTTCAGAACAACGCGCGGTACCTGCGCGAGCGCACGCGCGAAGTCGTCGGGCTCCTCTATGCGATGCACTGGCCGTTCCGCCAGCCGGACACGGCGCGCGGCGTGCGCCGCTCCGTGCTCCACGACCGCCTGGCCGGGCGCGGCGCCGTCTTCGGCGTCGTGGCCGGCTGGGAGCGCGCGAACTGGTTCGCCAGCGACGGCGTGGCCCCTCGCTACGTGTATACCTATGGCCGCCCGAGCTGGTTTCCCTGCGCGGCCGCCGAGCATCGCGCCGTGCGGGAGGCGGTCGGACTCTTCGATCAATCGTCGCTGGCGAAATTCTCGCTGCAAGGCCCGGACGCGACGGCAGCGCTGCAGCGGCTGTGCGCCAACGACGTCGACGTGCCGCCCGGCCGCATCGTCTACACCCAGATGCTGAACGCGCGGGGCGGCATCGAGTGCGATCTCACGGTGACGCGCGTCGGGGTCGACGCCTACCTCATCGTCACCATAGCGGCCGCCGCCGGCCACGACGCCGACTGGATCCGCCGCGGCCTCGCCGGCGCCCGGGCCACGCTGACGGACGTGACGTCGGCCTTCACCGTGCTCGGCGTGATGGGACCGCGCTCGCGCGAGCTGCTGTCGCGCCTGTCATCGGCGGATCTGTCGAACGCCGCCTTTCCCTTCGGGACCGCGCGCGAGATCGAGCTCGGCTACGCGACCGTTCGCGCGACGCGCATCACCTACGTCGGCGAGCTCGGCTGGGAGCTCTACGTGCCGACCGAGCTCGCGGCCGGGGTGTACGACGACGTGGTGGCCGCGGGCGCCGAGCTGGGGCTGCGCCACGCCGGCTACCACGCGATGGATTCCCTCCGCCTGGAGAAGGGCTATCGCTCCTGGGGTCACGACCTCGGCGCCGACGACACGCCGCTGGAGGCCGGGCTCGGCTTCGCCGTCGCGTTCAAGAAGGACTTCGTCGGACGGGAGGCGCTGCTGCGGCAGCGGGACGGCGCGCTGGCTCGTCGTCTGGTCATGTTCACGCTGAACGATCCCGACCCCTTGCTCCTCGGCGACGAGCCGATCTGGCGCGACGACGTGCTCGTCGGCCGCATCACGTCCGGCGCGTATGGCCACACGCTCGGTCGCTCCATCGGGATGGGCTACGTCCGCCACCCCGCTGGCGTCGACGCGGCGCTCGTCCGGAGCGGCCGGTGGGAGCTGGAGATCGCCAGCGAGCGGTTCGCGGCGCGCGCGCAGCTCGAGCCGCCCTACGATCCGAAATCCCTGCGCGTCCGCGGCTAGCCACGCCGCCCGGGAGGTCTCATGGCCGTCGTCATCGTCACCGGCACCAGCACCGGAATCGGACTCGCCACCGCGCTCCACTTCGCGCGCGCGGGGCACGACGTCAACGCCGGCGTGCGCAACCCCGAGACGGCCGTCGAGCTCGAGGCTGCCATCGCGGCGGAGCACTTGCCGATCCACGTGGTCACGCTCGACGTCGACGACGCGGCGTCCGTGCAGCGCGGTGTACGCGAGGTGCTCGCGCGTGCCGGTCGCGTCGACATTCTCGTCAACAACGCCGGCATCGGCGGCGGCGGGCCGATCGAGGACGTGCCCGTCGACTGGGTCAAGACGCTGTTCGAGACGAACTACTTCGGCGTCATCCGCGCCACCCAGGCGGTGCTCCCCGGCATGCGGCAGCAGCGCAGCGGCGCCATCGTCAACATTTCGTCCATCGCGGGTCGGGTGGCCATTGCCGGCCACGGCCACTATTGCGCGGTGAAGCACGCGCTGGAAGCGGCCAGCGAGGCGCTGGCGCAAGAGGTCCAGGGATTCGGCATCCGCGTCGCCATCGTCGAGCCCGGCGTGGTCACCACTCCGATCTTCACGAAGGCCAAACGCTTCGCCAACCCGCAGTCGCCGTACATCGACCACGTGCGCCGGCTGCTGCTCTTCTACCAGATGCAATCGAAGCTGGCCTCTCAGCCGGCGGACGCCGCCGCCGTGATCTACGAGGCGGCCACCACCCGGACGCCGCGCCTGCGCTGGCGCGTCGGCGAGGACGCGCGGCTCCTGGACGAGGGGCGCCGGCGCATGAGCGACGAGGAGTTCATCGCCGGCGCGCGGCCCATGCCGGATGCCGAGTACATCGCGGAGATGGCGCGTCGGTTCGGCTTCACCTGGTCGGTCGGCGCCTGACCGTCTCGCGGGAACGCTCATTGCTAGGTGGGATGGCGTGGCCATGCCCATCCAGGACCTCTGGTACAAGAATGCGGTCCTGTACTGCCTGGACGTCGAGAAGTACATGGACGCCAACGGCGATGGGATCGGGGACTTCGAGGGCCTGAGCCGGCGCCTCGACTATCTGCACGGCCTCGGCGTAACCTGCATCTGGTTGCAGCCCTTCTATCCGACGCCGAACCGCGACAACGGCTACGACATCACCGATTTTTACGGCGTCAACACGAAGCACGGCTCGGCCGGCGACTTCGTGGAGTGCATGAACCACGCGAAGGCGCTCGGCATGCGGGTCATCGTCGACCTTGTCGTCAACCACACCTCCATCGACCACCCGTGGTTCCAGCACGCGCGCGGCAATCCGCAGTCACCGTTCCGCGACTGGTACGTCTGGGCCGACGACCGGCCGCGCGACCACGACCGGGGCATCGTGTTCCCCGGCGTACAGCGCAGCACGTGGACGTTCGACGACGCCGCCGGCATGTGGTACTTCCACCGCTTCTACGAGCACCAGCCGGACCTCAACACCCACAACCCGGCCGTGCGCGACGAGATCAAGAAGATCATGGGCTACTGGCTGGAGCTCGGCGTCTCGGGCTTCCGCATGGACGCGGTGCCGTTCCTGATCGAGAAGAAGGGCGCCGGCGTGGAGCACGTCAAGGACTTCGACATGCTCCACGAGATGCGGAATTTCCTGAGCTGGCGCGGGCGCGACGCCATCATGCTGGCCGAGGCCAACGTGCCGCCCGAGGAGAGCATCGAGTACTTCGGCGACGAGGGCGACCACCTTCAGATGATGCTGAACTTTCCCGTCAACCAGCGGCTCTGGTACGCGCTGGCCACCGGAGAGACGGGGCCGCTCGTGTGGGCGCTGCAGCAGACGGCGAAGCGCCCCGAGAACGCGCAGTGGGTGCACTTCCTGCGCTCCCACGACGAGTGCGACCTTGGTCGTCTGTCGCCCGAGCAGCGAGCCCACGTGTTCGCGGCGCTGGCGCCGGAAAAGCACATGCAGCTCTACGATCGCGGCATTCGCCGGCGCCTGGCCCCGATGCTGGGCAACGACCGCCGGCGCCTCGAGCTGGCGCTCAGCCTGCTGTTCTCGCTGCCGGGCACACCGATGATGCAGTACGGCGACGAGATCGGCATGGGCGATGACCTCGTGCTCGACGAGCGCGAGTGCGCGCGGACGCCGATGCAGTGGACGAGCGAGCGGCACGGCGGCTTCTCACGCTCGGAGCGGACGGTGCGGCCCGTGATCGACGACGCCGAGTACGGCTACAAGACGGTGAACGTCGCCGACCAGCGCCGCGAGCCGCATTCTCTGCTCAACTGGTGCGAGCGCCGCATCCGGATGCGCAAGGAGTGCCCCGAGCTCGGCTGGGGCAATTTCACCGTGCTCCGGACGGAGACGCCCGGGGTGCTCGTCCTGCGCTACGACTTTCGCGGCGTCTCGATGCTGACGGCCCACAACTTCAGCAACCGTCCGCGCACCGTCGCCGTCGACCCCAAGGTCCCGGGCGGCCACGTCCTGACCGACGTGTTCGACGAGAACCACAGTCGCACCGAGAACGGCACGCACGAGCTGAAGCTGCCCGCGTACGGCCACCGCTGGCTGCGCGTGGGCGCCATCGACAACACGCTGAATCGCGCGCCGTTCTGAGGGACGGCCTCAGCTCGCCCGCGCCGTTGAGGTCAACGGCTGCAATCTGTTCACCTTCCGCGACGGGAAAATCGCGCTGAAGAGCTCCTACTTCAAGAACCGGACGGCGTGACACGACGCTGCCACAGGCCCTGTGACGGGATCCGGAGCGCACGGTTGAATTTGCTGGACGCGTTCTCCCAGGCGATGATCGCGGTGAGCTCGACGAGCGCATCGTCGTCGTAGGACTTGCGCAGACGCGCGAATAGCTCGTCGCTCACCTCGCGTCCGCTGAGCGTCATGGCGTCGGCGTACTCGAGGGCGACGCGCTCGGCCTCGTTGTAGAGCGGGCTCGTCGCGTAATCGGCGAGCGCGAGGATCTTGTCGTCCGACACGCCGAGCCGGCTGCCCACGGCAGCATTGATGTCCTGTCAGAACTCGCAGCCGTTGAGGGCGGCGATGCGCCGGTTGACCAGCGCGGTGAGCGTGCCGTCGATCAAGCCCGAGCCCTCGAGACCGGTCCACATGCCGCGCGCGCCGCGGAAGATCGACGGCCGCCGCGCGTAGACGAGGTGATTCAGCAGCGGGGCACCCCATGCCTTCGTCTGCGCGGCGAAGACCTTGGCCGTGTAGTCGTCGGCAACGCTGCGCGGATCGACGCCGTCAATCCGCGCCATGCGACACCTCCGCCTCGAGACCAGCGAGCTTGTCGATGATCGCCACGCCGGCCTCGGCCAGCTCCTTGCCCTTGGTCCGCATGTGCTGCTTGAAGAAGTCCGCATGCACGGCGTGCTCGTGGAAATGATGCGGCGTGAGCACCGCGGAGAGCACGGGGACTTCGGTCTCGAGCGCGGTCTGCATGATGCCCTGCAGCACCGCGTGGGCGACGAAGTCGTGGCGGTAGATCCCGCCGTCGACGACGAGCCCGCTCGCACAGACCGCGGCATAGCGCCCGCTCTTGGCGAGCTTCTTGGCCACTAGCGGGATCTCGAGGCTGCCCGGCGCGGAGAAGAACTCGATGCTGCCCGCCGCGTAGCCCTGCTTCGTCATCTCGGCCACGAACGCCTGCTTGCAGTGCTCGGCGATGTCGGTGTGCCACGAGGCCTGCACGTATGCGATCGGCTTGCGAGCGATCATAGTGGACCTCCTCGGCGACGATGGTATACCCGGTCAGCGCACGGCTGGCGCTTGACAACGCCAGACAAGGCGCTCAGAGTCCGTCCCACTTTTCGTTCCCTCGTCCGAGGCCCAAACGCACGACATGCGCCCCGTCGGGCGCGCAGCGGGGAGAACGCCATGACCACTCACGTCGCCCGTCGTACCTTCCTCAAGACCTCCGGCACCCTCGGCCTCGCCGGCATCCTGGCCGCGCGGCGTGCGCCCGCGTTTGCACAGGGCACGAAGCTGCACCTGCTGCAGTGGGTGGACTTCATCCCGGAAGGCGATGTCGAGCTTCGGCGGCAGGCGGCCGAGTACAGCCGGCAGACGAAGACCGAAGTCACGGTGGAGAACATCAACGGCAACGATCTGCAGGCGCGCATCACGGCCGCCATCCAGTCCGGCAGCGGCGCCGACATCATTCTGATGCTCCACAACTGGCCCCATCTCTACGCCAACGCCCTTGCCGACGTCTCCGATCTCGCCGAGTGGAAGGCCAAGGAGCAGGGCGGATACTACCCGCACTCCGAGGCGGCGGCGAAGCTCGGTAAGCGCTGGCTCGCTCTCCCCTATGGCACGGGTGGCATCATCATCGCGTACCGGAAGTCCTGGTTCGCCGACGTCGGCGCCACCGAGCCGCCGAAGACGCTCGACGAATACCGGCGCATCGGCATGGCGCTGAAGAAGAAGGGCAAGCCGGTGGGCCAGACGCTCGGCCACACCTTCGGCGACGCCCCCGGATGGTCGTATCCGATCACGTGGACGTTCGGCGGCGCCGAGACCGATCCCAGCGGCAAGAAAGTGGTGCTGAATTCCAAGAACACGATCGAGGCCGTCAAGTGGATGACGGCATTCTGGAAGGACGCCTGCGACGAGGGTGCGCTGGCCTGGGACGACACCAACAACAACCGCGCATTCCACGCCGGCGAGATCAGCGCCACGCTGAACGGCGCATCCATCTATATCTTCGCCAAGCGCAATCCCGAGAAGATCCGCGACGACAAGGGCGAGCCGATGTGGCGCGACATCTCGCACTTCTCAATTCCGGACGGGCCGAACGGCCGCACGGCCCCCTACAAGGTGGCGTTCTCCCATGCCGTCATGAAATACTCGCCGAATAAGAAGGCGGCCAAGGAATTCTTGAAATGGTTGCACTCGCGCGAGCAGTTCACCAAGTGGTTCGAGATCGAGAACGGCTACAGCCTCGGCGCCACCACCGCCTGGGAGTCCCACCCGATGTGGGAGAAGATCGACGAGCCGCTCAAGCCCTTCCGGACGGCCCCGCGCGGTGCGCGGATGATCGGCTACGCGGGACCGCCGACCGCCAAGGCCAGCGAGGCGCAGACGAAATACATCATCACCGACATGTACGCCAAGGCCGCGCAAGGCATGTCGGCCGAGGACGCCGTGAAGTGGGCCGAGCAGGAGCTGAAGAAGATCTACGGGTCGTAGGCTGACGCCGTCGAGTTGACACGTCGGCGGCTTTCGCCGACGATGACCGCCCATCATGGAGCGTGAGGCGGACGTCGTCGTCGTGGGGGCCGGCATCGTCGGCTCCGCCGCCGCGTACTCTCTGGCCCGCCGTGGCGCGCGTGTCGTCGTCGTCGACCGCGGGCGCGTGCCCGGCGAGCAATCGCGCAAGAACTGGGGCTTCGTCCGGCAACAGGGCCGCGATCCGCTCGAGATGCCGCTCGTCATGGAAGCGAACCGCATGTGGCGCGGCCTCGAGCGCGAGCTCGGCGCGGACGTGGAGTGGGTGCAGGGCGGCAATCTCGCCCTCGCCGCCGATGCGCAGAGCATGGCGCGCTTCGAGGCATGGATGCCCGTGGCGCGGGAGTTCGGGCTCGAGACCCGGCTGCTGCGCGGCGCGGAGCTGCAGCGCATCGTGCCCGGTCTCGCCGGCGACTGGGTCGGCGGCATGCACACGCCGGGCGATGGGCACGCCGATCCGGAGAAGGCCACCGACGCGTTCGCGCGCGCCGCCGTTGCCCACGGTGCGCATCTGCAGCTCGACTGCGCGGTCCAGACGGTGACGGTGCGGGCAGGCGCGGTCAGCGGCGTCGTGACCGAGCGCGGCGAGATCCGCGCACCGGTCGTGGTGTGCGCGGCCGGCGCGTGGTCGTCGCGGCTGGCGCGCACGCTCGGTCTGGATCTGCCGCAGCGGTGGGTGCGCGGGACGGTGGCCCGCACCACCCCGGCGGCCGCGGTGACCGCGTGCGCGGTGTGGGGTCCGGGCGTGGCGTTTCGCCAGCGGCGCGACGGCGCCTTCACCATCGCGGCCGGCGGCGCGCTCGATCACGATGTCACGCTCGACTCCCTCCGCCAGCTCCGATTCTTCCTGCCGAACTTCTGGAAGAACAGGTCGCTGTTTCGCTTTCACCTGGGACGTCCGTTGCTGGCGAGCATGGCGGCGGCGCTGCCGGGCTCGGCGGCGCGCCGGCAGCCGCTCGTGTGGGACCGCGCGCTCGAGCCCGTGCCGAATCGAGCGAAGGTCCGACGCGGGCTGGCGGAGCTGCAGCGCGTGCTGCCGGCGCTGCCGCCGCTCGGCATCGCGCGATCGTGGGCGGGCTACATCGACGCCGCCCCGGATCTCGTGCCGGTGCTCGGCGAGGTGCCGCGACTCTCCGGCTTCGTGCTCGCCACGGGCTTCAGCGGCCATGGTTTTGCGATGGGGCCCATCGCCGGCCGTCTCGTCGCCGAGCTGGTTCTCGACGGGAAGCCCTCGCTCGACATCAGCGGATTCCGCTTCTCGCGGTTCGCCGAGGGCGCGATCGGCAAGCCGCGAAGCGTCCTGTGAGCGCCCGCCGCCCCGCCCGCCCCGACGGCTACGCCGTGGCGCTCGATGTCGGCGGCACCTTCACCGACGTGGCGCTCGTGCACGAGCGGACGGGTCGCCTGTGGGTCACGAAGACGCCCACCACGCCGGACGATCCGTCGCAAGGATTCATCGCCGGCATCGACAAGGCCCTCCGGCTGGCCGGCGTCGACGCCGCCGCCCTCCGCCACGTCCTGCACGGAACGACCACCGCCACCAACGCGATCCTCGAGGGCAAGGGCGCCGTCACCGCGCTCCTCACCACCGCCGGCTTCCGCTACGTCCTCGAGATCGGCCGCCACGACATCCCGCGACGCGCCAACATGTTCGCCTGGGTCAAGCCCGCGCGGCCGGTGCCGCCGGAGCTGATCTTCGAGATCGGTGGCCGCGTCACCGTCGAGGGCGAGCAGCTGGAGCCGCTCGACGAGGACGCCGTGCGCGCGGCGGCGTGGCGGCTGGGCGAGGCGGGCGTGGCGTCGGTCGCGGTGTGCTTCCTGCACAGCTACGCCAATCCCGCTCACGAGCGTCGGGCGGCGGCGCTGCTGGCCGAGGCCCATCCCGGCTGCGTGGTGTCGCTGTCGAGCGAGGTGCTGCCGGTCTTCCGCGAGTACGAGCGCTCGATGGGCACCGTGCTCAACGCCTACGTGCAGCCGCTCGTGGGCCGCTACGTGGCGCGCCTGCTGGAGCAGCTGCGGCCGCGCGGCATCGCCGCGCCGCTGTCGATCATGAAATCCAACGGCGGCGTGATCGGCGCCGACGTCGTGCGCCGGCAGGCGATTCATACCGCCCTCTCCGGACCGGCCGCCGGCGTGATCGGCGTGCGCCGCATCGGCGAGGCTGCCGGATGTCAGGATCTGATCTCCGTCGACGTCGGCGGCACCAGCGCGGACGTGTGCCTGATCCGAGGGGGCGAGGCCGAGGTGACGAACGAGGGTCGCGTGGGAGCCTGGCCGCTCCACGTGCCGATGATCGACATCCACACGATCGGCGCCGGCGGCGGCTCCATCGCCCGGGTCAGCGAGGACGGCACGCTCACGGTCGGACCCGAGAGCGCCGGTGCTGCGCCGGGACCCGTCTGCTACGGCGCCGGCGGCGAGGAGCCGACGGTCACGGACGCCCACCTCGTGCTCGGGCGCATCCCGCCGCACCTGCTCGGCGGCGAGATCGCGCTCGACGTGGAGCGCGCGCGGCGCGCCATCGAGGAGCGCGTGGCGCGCCCGCTCGGGCTCGCGCCCGCCGCCGCCGCCCAGGGCATCCTCGACATCGTCAACAACAACATGGTCGGCGCCCTGCGGCTCGTGTCAGTGGAGCGCGGCTACGATCCGCGCGACTTCGTGCTGGTACCGTTTGGCGGCGCCGGCCCGCTGCACGGCGCCGATCTCGCCGCGCTCCTCGCCATGCGCACGATCGTTGTCCCACGGTACCCCGGCGTGCTCTCGACCTTCGGTCTGCTCGGCACCGAGGCGCGCAACGACTACGCGCGCACGACGCTTCAGAAGCCGCCCGACTATGACCTCGCCGCCGTCGCCGCCGTCTACGCCGAGCTCGAGGGCGAGGCCCGGGCGTGGCTGACTGCCGAGGGTGTCGAGCCCGGCGCGCGCCGACTCACGCGCCAGGCCGATCTGCGGTATCGCCACCAGGGTTTCGAGCTGACAGTGCCATGGCCGGAAGCAGATCTGTCGGTGGACGCGCTCCTCGCACGTTTCCACGCGCGTCACCGGCAACTCTACACCTACGCGCTGACGGACGCGCCCGTCGAGATCGTCACGCTGCGCGTGGCCGCCGCCGGCCGCGTGCGACGCTTCACCGTGCCCTCGCTCGACCGTGGGCGCCGGGGCCGCGCGCGGCCCAAGCGCCGCCGCGTCTACTTTGCCGGCCGCGGCTGGATCGCGTGCCCCTGCGTCGACCGCACACAGCTCGGCGTCGGCGCCGTCGTCGCCGGCCCCGCGATCGTCGAGCAGCTGGACGCCACGACGGTGGTGCCGCCCGGCCATCGCGCCACCGTCGATGGGGCCGGCAACCTGGTCATCCGCGCGCGCGGGCGCGGGCGATGACGCGCGCGCGCCGGCGGCACGTGGCCGCGCTCGATCCGGTGACGCGCGAGATCATCCGCGGTGCGCTGCGAGCCGCGCAGACGCACATGGAAGCCGTCATCGAGCGCACGGCGATGTCGCCGTTCATCCGCGAGAAGAACGACTACTTCGCGGGCATCCTCGACGCGCGCGGCCGTGTGGTATGCGGGACCATGGTGCCGCTGTTCGGCAACCTGACCGAGATCATCTTTCAGCGGTACCCGGCCGAGACGATGCGGCCCGGCGATCTGTACTGGTACAACGACTGCTACGGCTCGCGCGGCGGCGTCTCGCATTCGCCCGACATGGTGTTCGCGGCGCCCGTCTTCCATCGCGGGCGGCTCGTCGCCTTTTCGCAGACGTGGGGCCATTTCTGGGACATCGGCGGCATGCGGGCGGGCAGCATCTCGCCGGACGCGACCGAGATCTTCCACGAAGGCATCATCGTCCCGGCCGTCCGCATCTACCGCGAGGGCGTGCTGAACGACGAGGCGTTCCGGATCTTCGTCCGCAACTCGCGCTTCCCGGAGATCCTGCGCGGCGACATCCGCGCGGTGCTGGCCGGCTGCCAGCTCGGTGAGCGCCGCGTGCTCGAGCTGTTCGACCGCTTCGGCGCCGAGACGGTGCTGGCCGCCTGGGCGCTGTTCGAGGCGCAGTGCCGCGACACGATCCGCAAGACGCTCGAGTCCCGGATCCCCGACGGCAGCTACGCGAGCGAGGACGCGGTCGATGGCGACGGGATGAGCGATCGGTCGTTCGCGGTTCGCATGACGCTGACCAAGGAAAGCGGCCGCATCACGCTCGACACGCGGGCGAGCGACGATCAGGCGCGCGGGCCGATCAACTTTCTCATGCATCCGAGCGTGCCGAAGCTGATCGTGGGGATCTACCTGCTCTCGGGCCATCCCACCATCCTCCTCAACGACGGCGCGCAGGACGCCATCGACGAGGTGCTGGTGCGGCCAGGCAGCATCCTGCAGCCGCACTGGCCGGCCGCGCTCGGCAACCGCGCTCACACGCTGGCGCGTGTGCAGTCCAACGTGCTCGCGCTGCTCGCGCTGGCCACCGGCGGCGACGTGCCGGCGCCGAACTCCGTCTACAACATCTACTTCCTGCGCGGGCTCGATCGCGCCCGCAACGAGTTCTTCCTCTGCAGCGACGGCGTGGCCGTCGGCTATGGCGCGCGGCCGTTCGCCGACGGGCTCGATGCGATCTACTACGTGGCCCAGAAGAACTATCCGGCCGAGTTCATGGAGATGGTCTTCCCGATGCGGCTGCGTCGCTATGCGCTGCACGCCGACTCTGGCGGGCCCGGGCGCTTCCGCGGCGGCGCCGGCGTGGTGCGCGAGATCGAGCTCACCGCCGACGAGGCCGTCGTCGCGCTCCGCCAGGACAACATCGTCTTCCCGCCCGCCGGCGTGAACGGCGGCCACGCCGGGCGTCCGGGCAGCTGCATCGTGAATCCCGGACGGCCCGACGAGCGGCGGCTGGCGCCGATGTCCGATGGCAACGTCCTCCGCAAGGGCGATGTGATGCGGCTGTCGACGAGCGGCGGTGGCGGCTGGGGCCATCCCTTCGACCGCCCGCTCGAGCGCGTGCGCCGCGACGTCCTCGACGGTATCGTGTCGATCGAGGCCGCCCGCGAGGACTACGGCGTGGTCATCGACGCCGGCGGCGTGATCGACGAGGCGGCGACGACGGCGCGGCGTGGGCGGTCTCGTGGCACGGTGCGGATGTTCCATCGCAACGACTACTTCGGGCCGCCGGTGGCGCCGTCACGATGAGCGCGGCGGCGCGCGTGGCGGTGGTGACGGGTGCCGCCCGCGGTATCGGGCGCGCGACGGCGGCGGCGCTGGCGAGGAAGGGGTTCAGCGTGGCGCTCGTCGACGTGCGAGTGCCGGAGCTCCGCGAGACGACCGCGCTCGTCCAGGGCGCCGGCCCGGCCGCGCTCGCCCTCGAGGCCGACGTCACGAGCTTCGGGACGGCGCAGCGCCTCGCCGCCGATGTGCTCACCGCCTGGGGCCGCGTTGACGTCCTCGTCAACAACGCCGGCATCTCGCAGCCGAAGGGCCTGCTCGAGATCACCGAGGAGGAGTGGGATCGCACCATCGACACGCACCTGAAGGGCGCGTTCAACTGGTGCAAGGCGGTCGCGCCGGCCATGCTCGCGCAGCGCGCCGGGCGCATCGTCAACATGTCCTCCGTGAGCGCACACACCGGCGCCGGCATGGCGGCGGTGAGCAAGTCGGCGTACTGCGCGGCCAAGGCCGGCCTCCTCGGCCTCACGCGCGGGCTCGCCAAGGAGCTGGCGCCGCACGTCACCGTCAACGCCATTTGCCCCGGCCTGATCGCGACCGATCTCACGGCCGGCATGATCGCGCGCGAGGGCACCGATGCGCTGACGCGCTCGATTCCGCTGGCGCGACTCGGGACGCCGGAGGACATCGCGCAGGTCGTCGTGTTCCTCGCCACGGTCACGCCGTGCTTCATGACCGGAGAGGTGCTCGACGTGGACGGTGGCCAGTGGGTGAACTGAGCGACCGCGCCGTGCTCGTCACCGGCGCCGCCTCCGGCATCGGCCGGGCGCTCGCCGAGGCGCTCGCGCGGCGGCGAACGGCCGTCGTGCTCTGCGACGTGGACGCCGCCGGCGTGCAAGACGCCGCGCGCAAGCTCCCCGTGGAGGGTGGCCGCGTGTCGGCAGTGGCCGCGGACGTCACGCAACCGGCCGACGTCACGCGCATGGTGGAGCGGGCGCGCCGGGACGCGGGCCCGCTCGGCGGGCTCGTGAACTGCGCCGGCATCTATCCGAACACGCCGTTCCTCGACACGAGCGTGGAGGAGTGGGACGAGGTGCTGGCGGTAAACCTGCGCGCCCCGTTCCTCGTGACGCAGGCCGTGGCCCGCCGGATGATCACCGACGGCGGTGGCGGCAGCATCGTGAACGTCTCGTCCACCGCCAGCCGACTCGCCCGGCCGGGCATCGCGCACTACGGCGCGTCCAAGGCCGGCCTGAATCAGCTGACGGCGGTGACCGCGGTGGAGCTGGCGCCTCATGGGATCCGCGTCAATGCCGTGCTGCCGGGCGTGGTGGGCACCGAGCGCGTTCACGCCAATGCGGCGAGCGCGGCCGGCCGCGTGGAGCACGAGACGAAGCTGGCGCGCATCCCGCTCGCGCGACTGGCCGAGCCGGCCGAGGTGGTGAACGTCATCCTGTTTCTGCTGTCGCCGGAAGCCGCCTACTGCACGGGCGCGCTCTTCACCGTGGACGGCGGCTTCACGCTCGGCATCCCGA
>Ga0075421_100002475_pt1 | contig 22101 bp, 28 predicted proteins | sample SoiMetdeltSBSDD5_FD_75292 | JGI IMG/M metagenome (GOLD analysis project Ga0075421, IMG submission 75292) | Bulk soil microbial communities from a Populus tree surrounding site in Tennessee, USA - Soil MetaG P. deltoides SBSDD5 | ecosystem: Environmental > Terrestrial > Soil > Tree plantation...
GCGCACCGCACTGCATCCACTGCGCTTGCAAACTGAACGAGCAACCCGTCACCCATCGTTTTGACAATGCGCCCGCGGTGTTCGTTGATCTTGGGATCAATCAGGCTCCGCCGTAACTCTTTTAGGCGGGCAAGCGTCCCCTCCTCGTCCATCCCAATGAGGCGGCTGTAACCTGCTACATCGGCGGCAAGGATTGCGGAAAGCTGTCGTTGCGGGCGCTTCTCGGGCACGCTGTCCTCCCGACCCATACCACCAATCTACCACAAAGGCTGTCGCTGCTCATTTGATGTATATTTCCGAAAGGTCACAACGGAGGGTTCAATGCCCTATGATGGAAATATCACCCGTCGCACAGTTCTTTCTGGTATTGCAGCTGCCGCGGCAACCGGCCCCGCATTCGCTCAAAACTGCCGCATTGGACCTCCGCCCCATACCAAGGGTCCGCTTGTGTTCATGAACTACGATCAAGTCGAACTTGACGCAGCCTACGAGCAAGCGCGGTATGACCCCCTGCTTGAGCGGACCGGTGCACGTCTTGCTTCCAATAGCGATGCTGTGCGCACACGCGTTGGTCAGCCTCAGCGGGTCGCCTATGGCCCCACAAGCGACGAGAAACTCGATATCTATCGAACCAAACGTCCAAATGCGCCAATCTTTGTCTTCATACATGGCGGTGCTTGGCGATCAGGTTCAGCGAACAATAGTTGGTTTTGCAGCGGAAATGTTCGTCAAGGCAGGCGCTCACTACATTGCAATTGACTTTATCCAGGCGCGGGCAGCGAAAGGCGATCTCGGAATTATGGCCGAGCAGGTCTGCCGCTCTATCGCGTGGGTTTACGGGAATGCTGCGAGTTTCGATGGGGATCCTAATCGCCTTTACATTGGTGGACATTCCTCCGGTGCCCATCTCTGTGGCGTCGCACTCATCACTGATTGGGAAAAAGACTTCGGCGTTTCCGCTGATCTTATCAAGGGCGGCCTGTGCATGAGCGGCATGTATGACATGAAGCCCGTTAGACTTTCGTGGCGTCGCACATACATCAATTTCACCAATGCCATGGAGGACGCGATGAGCCCGCAGCGGCATATCAATAGGCTGAAGGCTCCGATCATCGTGACCTATGGCTCTTTTGAAACGCCAGAGTTTCAGCGCCAGGCGCGAGACTTTGCAGCTGCTGTGGCTGGGGCGGGCAAGCCAGTCGAGCTGATTAAGGCACTCAATTATGCCCATGATGAAATGGCGGACACACTTGGCAATCCTTATGGACCTAATGGCCGGGCGGCGCTTGCGATGATGAAGCTAACTGCCTCTTAGATGCAGGCGTGTAACCTTTTGAGGCATGTAATTATTCACTGGCAATCCAGGAACAGAATTTACGCCACGTATTTGTCACGCATTGCCACGCATGTGCCACGGGATTTGAAGCCCAGATACGTGTCATCTTTTTCCAAATTTGGAGCGCCGGCTCGCGGACCTACCTGCCACGTATGACACGGGTCGATGGCCATCCTTTTCGACGAGGATATAGGCTGCGCTGACACTCAAAGGTATCTTCGTCGGCCGGAGATCTAACGAGCTATATAGGGCACGCTCTAAGGCCTCCATGGCCTCCTCGCCGCCTCTGACGGCTTGCGTGTAGTGCACTCGGGGCATCTTGCGCATCTCCTGGTACAACGGCTTGTTATCGGCAAGCATCTGGTCATATTAGACACATGCGTGAGCCAACTGCCGGCAATACTCGATACACGAAACATGAAGAGCAGGACCAGTCTTCGGGTGCTGCTGGTAATGATTTTGGGCGTGAGATGGGCCCGAAGGTAGCTGTAATGATTGGAGCCAAGATGCTGAGTACGAGCAGCAATGTTGCGCTCCACCGGGGTAAGGTGACCGCAATCAAGACAGCCAATACCGACGGTGTTGTCGTGACGTACTCGATCCTTGCTAAAGTGGAAATGGTATGCGCGGCCTTTTTCAAAACTCCGAAAAGGCCTGAAATCTACTTGTTGAGCGCAGAACAGTACCGCAAGGTCATGAAACCTTCTCAAAGCCGTAGCCACAAAGATCGAGCAGGGAAGCCAACTGCAGGAAGGGTGACCGAGGCTATTTTCAAGCGACACGGTGAAAGGGTAATCGTTACCTAATTCTGGTTTCTGATTGCCTTACCGAACTATATAGGCACGCTCCAAGGCTTCGATGGCCTCCTCGCCTCCACGGACAGCCTGGGTGTAGTGCCCGAGGGTGACGGTCGGATTTGCATGACCTGCGAGCTTGGCGACCAGGCCGACCTCTACCCCTTGCGCCTGCATGGTCGAGATGAAGCAGTGCCGCGCGCTATGGGGTGTCACGTAGGGCAGTGCCGCTTTCCTGAATGCCGGCTGCCAATAACGCTTCAAGAAATTCCAGTATAGCAACGGTCCACCGCCTCCCGTTCTAGGCATCAGCCATAACTGTCGACGGCCCGGCCCAGGAAAGACTCGATGGAGTTCGCCTTTCAACCTCGGACAGCGCAGGCGCCATGCCATGAGCATCTCCCGCAGGAGAGGTGCCATGGGGATATCGCGCGTCCCGGCAATGGTCTTTGTCATCTCGGCCGATCTGCCATCACGCTCTAGGATGCGGCGGATGTGAATGACGTTGGCCTCGAAGTCGACGTCCTGCCACAACAAGCCAAGCTGCTCGCTCGGCCTGGTGCCAGCAAGGAAGGGGAAGGCATAATAGATGCCGCGTTCTGGGTCTTGCCTGGCTTGAGTGAGCAGTGCGCCTACCTGCGGAGGCGTCAAAATGGCCTTGCGCTGCTTCTGGCGGGGTCTGGCCAGATTTCGCGGCATGGCGGGACCACGAACGCGGAAGTCTTCTTCAGCGAGGGCGAGAATGGCTTTCAGGTGCGATGCCGCGCGGTTCGCCGTATAGTCACCCGAAATCTCAGCCACTGTCCTGTGCCATTGCCTGATCTCGGCCGTAGTCAGGTCTGACACCTTCACGGGGCCCAAAGCTTGCACGAGCTTCGTGCCTTCCGCCTTCTGTCCTGACCGTGAGTTTTCCGCTCGCTGCTTCGTCGAGCCGACAAGCAATGGGCCTTTGATGTGCTGCACGACAATTCTATAACCCTCAAGCGTGCTGCCCTTCACCTTGCCCGACCGTTCGGCAAGATAGTGGTCGACAGCCGCGGCAACGGTGGGAGCGCGCCGCGCATCGAAATAGCTGCCGCTGTGCAACTGGCTCTGCAGCTCGGCCTGTCGCGCCTGTGCCTCTTTCTGCTTCTTGAAGAACTCCTGGCGACGCTTGCCGGTCTTCGGCTCCTGATAGTTGACGACATAGCGCAGCTGCGGGATGACACGGCCGTCCTTCTGCTTGCGCCGCCGCACCCTATTCGTCAGATTTACGCTGTCGCCCACCCGTACCCTCCGTTCACGGATCACCTGCCGTTGAGCAAATCACGGCGCCACAACCCACACAATTAAACGGGAGTAGTGTGAGGCAGGCCGGAAGTAACCCCGGCTGTAACCGAATACAGATGGTTGGGCATCGAGCAGCGCGCGACGGGCGCCGAGAAGCCCAACAACACCCGACCACCGAGGTTGGGGTCGTCGTAATGTTGGTAGCGGGTCGCGGTCGTCGCGGTGCAACCTGTACGGACCGGGGCGTGGGGAGACTATATCCCCTCTCTAAGTCTCCACCTCTTAAATTACCCGCGACCACCGCTACAAGGGCTACCAAGCTAGATGTCATTGCGGGTTCTCCCTCGCCGCCGCCGTAGATCGGTGAGGGTCGGCTGAGCGGTCAATTCGGTTTGCGGGGCGGGTCTTTCATAGCCTTTGCGGTTCACTCCTTTAATTTTCGTATCTTTCGGGCCTTCCCAACCCAGCTGCCGCATGTTGGCCGCGAGGCGCTTTGCGTCGGCGGGACGCTGCCGCTCTGCGTCAATGCCGAGTACCTCGCTCAACAAGGTATCGGTGTGGACGCGCTGCACGCCGCCGTCCGTGTAGAACAGGTCCGAATGGGACGGTAGGTTCCTGGCGTTGGCGAGGATATCCAGCCATGGATCGTCCTCTAGACGTTCTTCCTGGGCTTTCGCGGCTAACGGCCAGAGGTTTTCGGGGATGATGATGCTGTCGCCTTGAGCTTCATGGTGGGCAGCTTCGGCCCAGAGCTGATCTCGATCTTGGCGCAAGGCCTCCAGGTCGATTTGCCCCGTCTTCACCGGCCAGAAGCGGCGATTGCCCGTGCTGTCGCGAAGATATTTCTCGTCATTAGTAGTGGCGATGAAGATGACCTGCCGCGGCCGGTCCTCGCGAAACCGGCCCCATGCGGGCCTACCGCGATCCGTGGTTCGCGAAATAAATGCCTTCATACCGTCGAGTTGAGCCCGGTACATTCCCCCCAGCTCACTGAGTTCGAACAGCCAGATCCCCTCCAATGCCTCCATCTGCTGTTTGGCATCAGGGCTGAGGATTTCCTGATCGGAAAAGAATTCGGGGCTGGCGAGGATCTTGATGGCAGTGGACTTGCCGGTGCCCTGCTTGCCTTCCAGCACCAGAACGGTGTCGAATTTGGTACCGGGATGGCGGATGCGACGGACGGCAGCGATCAAGACCGCCCGGCCAAAGGCGCGGCTCAGCTCGGTGTCGTCAGCACTGAGATATGTAGTCAGCCAATCGTTCAGGCGCGGCTTGCCGTCCCATGCCAGGCCGTCAAGGTAATTGCGCACTGGGTGGAAGCGGTTTTCCAGACACACGGCATTGGCGGCTTCCTGCGCGTTGTCTTTGCCTGGATCGAAACCGAACTCGTCCACAATGGTCTTGCGTAACATAGCGCAAGCGTCATCACTGAGGTCTCCGACGAAGGATTGCATCATGCGGCCGCCCAGGCTCTTGCGGTGCCGGAACTTGTCCGAGGAGCCCGTGATGCCTAGCTTCTGAATCGCAAGCACTGTGTTGCGGTAGGTGGGACGCGGGTGGCCGTGCCTATCGACATCATGCCAGCCCCTTTCGACCGCCAGCCGCCCGTTCGCCGCTTGGCTGAGGGCAGTTTTTGTGGGGTTGTGTTTCTCGAGAATGGATTCTGAAATGCCATACTCTGGGTTGATCAGGATGCCAGCAATCATTTCATTTGTGCATCCGGCCCGAACCAGGGAGCAAATGACATTAAAGACGGCTTCGCTGCGGGATGGATATTTTTGATTACTCGTGCCCCTCGGGTTGTGAGGGTCGTCTCCCGTTTTGATCAGCTGAACAACAGCGTCGGCCGGCGGTGAGGGTAGTTCATCCAACGAAACGACGGGTATTGAAGTATCCGAGTGCGAACTCGATCGGACTGCGCCTTGGCTGGGCAGTCTGAGAACCTCGTCAATAGCTATCGTTCGCGCCCAGTCTGTCAGCTCACTGCAAAGTTTGGCTAGAGCCGGTTTCCGCCCAGCCTTGCGCTTTTTAGCGTTCGGCAGATTGATCGTCCCCGGCAGGCGCATCAGCCGATCGGCATTTTGTACCTTATCTCCCTGGAGGGCTGCTGCCAGGCGCTTGTTCGCCTCTTCGAGCGTGTCAAGATTGCTGCAGGGTTCCGCGAGGCGCCAAAATGCCTGATAGCCGCCACCGGAAAAAAGTACTGCGGTTGGGCGTGGAGAGAAGCGCTCAAGGCTGGCTAGGGCCTGCACATCATCGAGATCGGCGTGAAGATATAACCCTGTGTCAATGTCAGAACGCAGAGCCTTCCGATTCGTGATGCTCGGCTTCAGCCGATTGACATGAAAGTACATGTTCGACTCGCCTTGATGGCTGTCGATCCAGGCTTTCATTTGTTCGATTTGATAGACCTGGAAAGTTCGGGCGATGGGTTTGCCATCGGGCTGCATCGCGACGAGGTGCCAAGCGCCCGAAGGATTCAGCGCCCGCAGGAATTCTATAGCCTCATTTGTGTCACCCCTAATCATCGAATGGCGCCCCCAAACATGGTCTGGAAGGGGGGGTAAAACCCTCGGCGCAAACTTCGAACAAAACCGGGGTCCCTGCTAGGGCAGGCTTAGCTGTCCTGCAGCCTGGAAGTTCCTGAAGACATGGCGTCTGATTTACGAGGACGCCGCGCGACGTCCATTTAATCGCGATTGACAACTTGGCACCCCTTTTTGACTAATCTCCGATGGAAAAGCGCAGCGATCTGCACGCGCGCTGCGCTCGATTTGTGTTAGGTCCTTGCTCTACGACTGATCGGCCAAGTTCTGACCTCGCTTGATTGCTTCGACCACTTCAGCAAGCTGCACGCGCCGACGACCATTCCCGATCGTATAACAGGGAAACAAACCGCGGTTTGCCGCGCGCAAGAGGAGCCAGTACTGGATGTTGAGCTCGGCTGCAGCCTGCTTCAGAGTGTAGAAGCGGCGGGACGAACCATCGTTGGCTTCATTGCTAGACACGGCAGTTCTCACCAAGCTGAAGAATGATCGTGGAGTGCTTGAGCGGAAGATAATCGTCCGCCACGCCAATGGTGATCTGCCGCCGCAACACTGCCTTGATCAAAAGAAGCTCCGAAACGCCCAGCCTGCGGCTGGTTTCTTCGACAACAGCAAAGTTGATAGTCGGATGTTCTGCGTGGTCTTTGGTGGTGCGCAGATTTGTAGGCTTTGATTTCTTCATCTGTCTCTCCGCGTTGTGATGCTTAGCGCATCAAAAATGCCACTTCGCTTCGCGATCGCACAGAGGAGCAGACGCTTGTTTTCTTGGGTGGCCCGGGGGTCCTACACTTTTTTGTAAAGATCGGGCTTAATAGGAGGGATGTGAGGACGTTTGTTCCGCGGCAAGCTACGCAGCTCTGCTAAGCGGGGGTTGGTTTGGCATCGTTCGAGTATTGCAGCACGCTCATATTTCTTCGGATGGTCCTTCCGCGGACGAATACACTTGCGGAACCATTCAACGTCAAAACCTTTGGGAGGTAGAACTTTTCCCCGAGCGACATCCACCGCAAGCGATACAAAGAGCTTGTTCGTTTGTTGAATTGTTAGCTTTTGTTTGTTGCGATGGAACCGGCAGAATTCCGAATAGAAGAGCAATTGCGCGTCTTTTCCCTTAGACTGGCGAGCGCCCAAAATTCCTTTCTCTCTCTGCTTCAAGCGCTCCAACGAAACTGAAAGACCGGTAATGATATCTCGGATATCTCCCCATAGGGCGGCTAGTCGAGGGGATGAGGTACGCGTTGCAAGTAACGAGGTAAGTTGGGGGAGAATGTGCTTACGGAGGTATGCGATGTTTCCTCGGAAGGCTACACCCCCTCCGGGCCTGTAAGCCGCATCCGTGTCGCTGGGTACAGGAGGTTCAACAATTTCAGGGGTGTCGCGCAGATGTAAAGATAATGCGGTCAGCGCATTGTCAAAGTCGATCGCAATTCCGTACCAGTCGTAATAGTCCTCCCAAGCTTCGTCATCTCGTGGTTCCCGGGGTGCTTCGTACCACGGTCTACCAGTGAAGGGGTGCAGAAGGGCGTAAGGATCTACATTGCCAAACAACGGCCAACCGTGAGTATCGAAATACTCGGGATATTCTTCCAAGTCATTCTCATATGCGGCAAGGTCATATGCGCCAAATGATTGGAAGCGCAGCGCTGGGTTATAAGCATCTTTTTCATCGATACTCATCGAGCGCATATATTGACAGGTGGCTTTATAGGTCCAGCCACGCTGGGCGTGGCCATTAGTCATCTTGCACAGTAGGTGAAATCATGTAACGCGTAAGCTCTAATTCATTTGCTCTGCGTGCTGGGCGCCCATTTCGCGACATCGGCCTTGATTTGCCAAAAGGCGGTTGGGTGCTGCTTGGCAAAAGCTGGCATTCGTCTGCCGACCACATAGCCGGCAGGCGACGCACACAGCCAGCCGCCTTTGGCGGTCCAGCGGCGCGGGTCAAGCCCCAAATGCTTGAAGTCCGCACGTGAAACAGCCCCTCGCAGCTCTATGAAGCTCTTCATAGCCTTGATCTTCCATGCGTCAGAGGCGGCAGCAATGAGTGAGCCGGAGTGAGGACCCGGAGAGTGCTCCTCAGGTATAGGGAGAATCCCGCGCGCGCTCGTCGCTGTGCGCGCCGATAAGCACCGCCGAGCGGTTCAGTCGGTGACAATTCAGTTATTGGGCGACAAGGAAATCTCTGCTGTGACATATAGCTTATCCGCTTTACTACAAAAAATGAGATTCATGCTGTTTTGCATGAAAAATAAGTAGAAAAAAGAGTTGGTGGGGGCGTTGCGGATACAGAGCCTTCCACGTCTTCTAAGAAAAGTATTTTTGCGGCGAAGACAGGGGCGGCGCCCATTTCGCGAAATCCGCTTTGACTTACGCGAAAACAGTCGGGTGCTGCTTTGCGAAGTTTGGCGTCCGTCGACCGATGACGTAACTTACTGAGGAGGGCAGGTGCCATCCGCCTTTGGCGGTCCAGCGTCGCGAGTCGAACCCCAAATGCTTGAAGTCCGAGCGTTATACCGCACCGCGGAGTTCAATGAGAGCTGCAAGCTTGAGCGCCTTGATTTTCCAAGGCGTGAGTCGAACGGGTGAGGAGGCGCCGGCCACGACATCGGGGACATAGACCGGCAGCGGATAACGGCGGGTTGGGCACCATTCATGCCAAGGCGAGGTCGCCGAAGGCGTGTTTGGGCCAGGCAGTTTCGGCTCAATGCGCCGTGCTTGGGCTGAGGGGCTGGAGTGAGACCCGGGGAGTGCTCCTCAGGTATGGGGAGAATCCCGCTCGCTCGCGTCGCCTTCTGCGCGGGTCCCATCGAGGGCAGGTTCGGTGGTCAGCAAGCCCCGGTAGGGTTGTGCTGATGTGAAAGCAAAAGGCTCCTTTTGCTTTGCATTCGACTCGCGCTTCAGAGGCGACTGCCAAAAATGCAGATGTTAAGCGTCGAACAGAGAGCCTGCAACTATTAGAACGCCGGCGGTCGTCAACGCAACGCCCGAGGCAATCCTCAACCAGCGGCGTCCGGCAGTGAACTTCTCGATGCCCACATATATCGCGATGCCGGCGATCCAGATGAGGTTCATGATCCCGCCAACGAACAGTAGCGCCGTCAGGAACCAGCAGCATCCAACGCAGTACCTCCCGTGCTCGATGCCCATGCGGAATGCACCCACTCTGCCGGGCCGCCAGTGGTGAACGATAAAGATTAGAGGGTGCTGGCAATGCTTGAGGCAGGCCTCTTTCAAGGGCGTGAGCTGATAAAGGCCAGCGGCGATGAGCACCAGACCCGCGATCGCAGGGCTAGCGATCGTCATCATTCCGCTAACGATATCCATAGACCCAAGGCCCCATTGCAGGGTGGTCGCCATGAGACTGAAGCCGGCCCACACAACCAGATAGCCAATGACGAACAGGGCGGTGGCGACCAATGGCCGGACAGGCGTCTGTTTGCGGCCGACCGCGGCATGCATGAGCACCATGGGGGCTGCACTCGGCGTCATCATTGCGATCATCATCAACCACCACATCAGGAAAACGAGCACCGCATAGGATGTTGACCAGGCCATCTGCTGCATGGCCATGCCAGGCATTTCGATAGCCATTCTGGTCATTGTCAGCGCCGACATGTTCATGCCGATGCCCAACACTGTGTACAGGGCCGCCAAAACGACGACTAGCGTGAGACCGCTTATCACCACGACGCGATCCCGCTTGCTGGGGTCAGCGGACCTCCCCGCTAGGGTGTCCCCGCCTCCGGTGTTTATTGAATGCGCCCGTTCTGATTGAAATGCAGTTCTAGCCAATGCGCGTAGCTGTCCTCGAGCTTGAGTGGCACGCCTTTCGATGACGTCGACCAGCCACGACCGACTTCGTTCTGGCCATATTCGAAACCGTCCGGTAGCACAATCCCGACACGGTGCTCGGCTTTCGTTACTGGATTCAATATCGGCTCACCACGACCAGTCAAGACGCCTTCCGCCTTGCACGTCGCTCGGCGCGCTTTCATGTCCACATCGATGCTGATCGCTGTGTAGATGGGATCGAGGATCTTCTCGCACATTGCCGTGTACACTGCCCAGAAAGTCTTCATTGGAGCAGTTTCTTTGCCGGTCATGATGCTCAGGAGGCCCTTCCGCTGCGCCTGGTCGGCCCGTTCGTCGATGACCGGCTGCATGGTTCCCCTACCTTCATGTACGGCACCCGGCCAAGCAACGGCGAAGGCCATGTTCAGCCCATCGAGCTTCGCACCGCCGAAATGCCCGGTATCAATGCGGAAGAAACCAATGGCTTGGCAGAAGCCAGATGACGGAAGGGCATTGAACTGGCAGGGGCATCCATAGACGCAATTGCAGTTTCCGAATTCCATTCCGTGGAGTTCCCAGTCAACCATTTCGTGCACCACGCTTCTTGTTGTCGACGTTCAACCAAATGGAGCCAAAAAGCGAAACAACTAGTTCATGCTTTTTAATGCACGAAAAGTATATCTTCCCCTCACCAAAGCAATCAAGGAACAGTTGGCGGCACAGAGATGCGTTCGCTCGGCTGATCGACAGCTTGCCCCAAAAAATTACCGGATGTGCGAATTGTGCAGTGCAAGTAGCTCAATCAAGTTGATTACTTGCGCCTGCTGCCGAGCGATGTTTCCTTTGTGGTGGAGGACATATGGGTAGCAATGAAGGATTTGAAGATTGGGCAGATTCCGTGGATCGAGCTGCACTTGCGGAGATTAAGCGCGCGTTTGATTTCTTCATCAGCGGAACTAAAGGTGAGGAGACCATCCGAAAGCTTTATCACTTGGCGGAAACCAACGGAGAGGATTTTGAGCGTTTTTGGCGCGCTAATAAGGTCAAATACGCGGATGGTTCTTGGGCTGCAGATATTATTGCGCGTCGCATGTTGGGCAAGCTTCAAGGCAGGTACCGGCGAGGACAAGCGCTGGTAATTGGCGAACACACATGGCCTGCAAACGTTGCAAAAGCAAAGGCTCTGCAGGACAGGCTGGACCGGATTGGAAGCGATGACGATCTTTGATGCTGCCGGCGTTGGCCTTAGTCTGTTGTGGAACGCTGCGGCTGTGGCGCAAACCTCTGCCACCGGTGAGCCTTGGGAGGGGCGTTGGGCGTCGAGCCCTGCCGCCTGCCAACAGGTGACCTGCACTGGTGAAACGGATTGCGATGGTGCGGCCTATAGCTTTGAGGGTGAAATCTTCCGGGGCGTGCCGGGGTATTTCACCTGTGTCATTGCCGGGGAAAGCTCAGACCCAGAAGGAACTGTCCTTCCACTGTCGTGCGCTGCGGAAGGCACGCCCTACCTCACAGCTATACGGCTAAAGTGGCAGAACGGCACTGTGGTGGTTCAGTGGGCGCGCGAGCCGAGCCCAAATCCCGACAGCTATCAATTCGAGAGCGACGCAATAGCCTTGGTAAGGTGTCCAGGTTAGGCGGGGGAGGGAACCCCCGCTCGCGCCTCTCGCTTTTGTGCACGGGTCCCATAAGGCGAGCGGTTAACCGTTAAGGTGGCTCAAGACTTCCTCTGGTTGGCCTTGACTAAGAATGATCGGGGTTCGGGGTAACGACGTGTCATTCGCACCGGCCATGAAAGCTCCCGCGTGGCGCCACTGGTAGTCTGTTAAGCGTTGCTAGCAGCCACATCATCTATCACTGCTTTAAGCATATTGCGGACGCTTGCTGCTATTGCGCCAAGAGCGGGATTTTCAATCGCTTGCATAGATGCAACCGGATCAACCGCCGAAACTTCGATTAGCCCGTCAGCCGTTTGCTGCACGATCACATTACAGGGTAGCATCGTGCCGATCTTGTCCTCAGCAAGCAAGGCTTTATGCGCCATCTCCGGATTGCATGCTCCAAGTATATGATAGGGACGGAAATCAGCGCCAATCTTCTTCTTCAATGTTTCTTTGACATCGATCTCTGTCAGCACGCCAAACCCATGCTTTTTGAGTACGTCCTTGGTGCGAGCCAACACCCCTTCAAATGGTAAGCGAACGACTGTTGTAAAGTAATATTGCACTGTACTGTCCTAAGCTGATCGATGTTAACCCCTAAAGGATCGGTTTGGGTGCCGCACCAGATGAGCAGGACGGATCCTGCATGATTTAGCCAGCACCTTCTGGATCTCGCCCCGGCTGCAGCCTAGCTGCGCGAGCAATCTCTATTTCGCTCGTGCCCGTAAAGCAAGATTATTTCGGCCGTTGGGTACGGACTCGTGGCAAACGACTCGATCGCAACACCGTCCGGTAAAGAGACGCGCTCACCAGCATGAAACAGTTATACAGGCGACGGCGCTCCGCCGCGCTTATGGAGCCCGCGGCCACCCATAGCTTCGTTGGCTACAATCTCCTTGCCAATCGGCCAGAGCGCCAGTCCAGCAAGCTTTAAATGTGCCCAGGCAAACGGCAGACCTATGATCGTGATCGCCAAGCCAACAGCGGTGATGAGGTGAGCAAGAGCTAACCACCATCCGGCGAGAAGGAGCCAGACAAGATTGCCAAGGACACCAAGGGGCCCTGTGCCAATCGAAGGTTGGCCGGAGTATTCCTCCCGGTCCACGGCGGAGTGTCCAAACGGCAGGAGAGTATAGAGAGCTATATTGGCGGCGGCCCGCGCCCAAGGGATGCCGACAATGGTCACGGCCATAATGATGGCTGCGAGAAGCCAGCCGGCGGCCATCCAAATCCCACCAAAAATTAGCCAGAGCACGTTCAGTAGCAGCGACATTCTCAAACTTCCAGCCTTCCGATCGCTGTAGATATATGGAAGCAGCAAACGTGTTTTGCAAGGCAGCGAGCCTTCTCCTGGTCAGCGGCAGACCGCCCCCTGTCCTCTTCGACTATAGTGCCCGCCTGAGAATTTCACCCAATCACATGCCTGCCCGCGCTCGACCATTAGAGCGGCGATGTCAGCCTGCTCCACGAAGCACTGGGCGACAATCCTGTCCCGGTTGGTCGGCTTGGAGCGCCCATCGCATACGGTTCCCTCGCTCACTCTGATGCAGGTCACCGTCCTGTTAGTTACAATTGAAGCTAGTGCTACCCGCGCTTGCTTGCCGCCCGCCGCCTTTAGTTCAGGCGCATCGATCCCGCAGAGCCGTATCTTCTCGCAGATCTTATCATCGCATACATAGAGCGTGTCGCCATCGACAATCTTGGATGCAATCCCCATGATGTTGGAGGCCTCAACGTTGCTGGTGAATAGTACTGGGACGACCATTGCGATTGCAAATGTCCTGATATTCATTTTGGCTTCTGCGTATTTTGCTGATTTCGTTCTGTGCCGCATCCCGCTACTTCGAATCAATGCCCTCGATTGCATGGTACCACAGCCATGAAGTGGGCCTGGCGAAGACCTAGGCTCGGCTTCTGGAAATAGTGGAACCCTTCGCTCGCACTTGTCAGTCTCCGTACGGGTCCCCTAGGGTGAGCGATGCAAGGAATTCGACTGACGAGCGGAAAGCCGCCTATTTTAGCTCACGATTGGCCAAACAGTCGGGCAGGCGCTCCGGGTCGGGAATTTGCAGATCGGCTGGAGATTTGGCGCAGGGTGGAAAACCAGCGAGGCGCATGGTTTTGATAAGATGTGGGCGCAAGTCACCGCTGATACCCTCCTCATAGAGGAAGCCTTCGATAGTAAGATCGGGAAGCCGTTCAAGCGCCTGGCGCACCGTCGCCTCGGCTTCTGCCAGGCGTTCTAGCGACGCGAGAGCGCTGGCACGCGCCACCCAACCAAAGCCCCCGTAGTTCTCCGGCGCCAGGCGGCCAAGCATTTGGACCGCATCCTCGTAGCGACCCGCCGCGAAATACGTCCAGCCAAATATCTGAGCAGACCAGGTTGGATAGTTGGGGTTGAGGCGAACCGCCTTGTCGGCCATCTCGGCACCGCGTTCGGCTTCGCCCAGGGTATCGGCCCGGCCAGCGTAAAACGTCAGGATCTCGAACGCATTTGGTGCCAGCCGCAAGGAGGTGTCGAACGAAGCCTTGGCGAGTTCGAGTTCACCTCGATCAACGAGGCCAGATCCGAGCACGGAATGCGCTTCAGCGTCGCTCGGATCTAGCGCAACGGCGCGCTTGGCTGCGTCCAGCGCTGCCTGCTTCGCAGGCTCGGCGGCTCTGATCCCAAAAGCTCCTGAAAGAGAATGTGCGTGGTAGAGTTCAACCCAGGCGCGGGCGAGTCCCGGGTCCAGCTCGACGGCGCGAGTGAGCAATCGGAGCGATTCCTCGATGCTTTTAGGTGTCAACTCCTCAATCTTTTCCCCACCGAGAAGATAAAGTTCGTAAGCAGTCAGATTTTCTGGACGTTTTCGACGCGCCAAGTTGCGTTCAGCTCTTAAGACGAGTCCGGTACCACCACCGAGCCGATTGGTAACGAGTTCAGCAATCTCGGTCTGTACGGCGAAGACGTCTTCGACCGGCCGGTCCCACCGCTCTGACCACAGGTGCGTTCCTGATGTCGCGTCGAGCAACTGCGCAGTGATGCGAACGCGACCTTCTTGACGCTGTATGGAGCCCTCCACGCTCGCCCCCCAGCTCGAAATCCCACGAAGTTCCGACTAATCGGTTGGCATTGATGGTCAGCCTATGTTGTGATTCCAACTGGGCACAGGTTGGGGTCTTAGTTAGCCCAAACTAACTACACCCATGTCGTTATGAGGGTACCTGCTTTCTACGGTCTGCTCGCGAGCACACCTCTGATTTCGGCAAGCTAAGCCTTATGCTTTTTTTCGCCAGGGGCGGGCAAACCCTCAAACTAGTGCCTCCCACCCACAGGAACTGCCGTGACAGATTTTTGACGGCGTCGGAACGATTGTGGCGGGGTAAGAGTTTGGCTTCGCCCGCCTGGCGGGTGGCGCCGGGTGAGGTTCTTGATGGCAGATGACAAACTATCTGATGAACAAACCGAGATCAGCAAGACACTGCGGTCTGTTCGTATTGCTGCCGTAGGGCTTTTTCTTATCGCTTTGGTTGGATTGATTTACTTTGCCCGCGACTTCCTACTTCCTGTCGTGCTGGCATTCATGCTTGCGTTAACACTCAGTCCGATCGTGCGCTATCTGCAGAAGCGCGGCGTTGCACCTCCGATAAGCGCATTGGTGTTGGTCCTCATTTTTGTAGGTTTCTTCTCCGCGGGAGCTTATCTGCTAACAGACCCCGTGACGGAATGGATCGAACGTGCTCCTGAGATCAGTCAAACATTGAAACAAAAGCTGACCACTCTTCGCAAGCCGGTGGAAGCCGTAGTCAAAGCGTCTGAGCAGGTGGAGACCCTTGCCGAGGGAACGTCTTCGCCGGCTGTGCAAAGGGTAGTGGTTCAGCAGCCTGGACTGCTCACAATAGCGGCAAATAACCTCATCACCATTGCGAGCACGGCAGGCGTGACGTTCGTGTTGCTGCTGTTTCTCTTAGCATCAGGAACGATGTTCTACGAAAAGATGATCGGTATTATGCCGACATTTCGCGATAAGAAGCGCGCCCTCACGATTGCTTACGACGTGGAAAAAGATGTCTCACGATATCTGTTCACCATTTCACTGATCAACATTGCCTTTGGAATTTATGTTGGTATTGCGATGACATTTGTCGGAATGCCCAACCCTATTTTATGGGCTGTGGCAGCATTTCTTCTTAACTACATTCCCTACATCGGTGCGTTGGCGGGAATCGTAATGGTGTGCCTCGTAGGGTTGATGTCGTTCGATTCTCTGGTCTATTCACTTATAGCACCACTGCTCTATCTGTTTGGCTCTATTATGGAAGGACAGTTTATTACTCCAGTTTTCTTAGGACGAAGATTGGAGCTTAATTCTGTAGCGATTTTCATTTTTATTGCATTGTGGAGTTGGTTATGGGGAATTGTCGGTGCGATCATCGCTGTTCCATTGTTAGTTTCCATTAAGGTGTTTTGTGATCATTTCGAGGGCTTAGCTCCGCTGGGGGAATTCCTGTCAGGTCCTAAAACCGAGAATGCTGGACAAATAGAAACTAATCCTGGCTCGGTGTAGAGACATCCTCTTTTTGGTCCCCCACGCGCCGCGCTGTAGCCGCAGCACAAAGACTACGAGGTCGTTGGAACTTCGAACCCTGCCTTTGGTTAACCGATATAGCCAAAACACAGAGGTCCAACCATGCCATCACCGAACCAACTTGAGCAGAAATTTTGGAAAGCGCTGAAATCCGATATGACTATGATGCTCGGGATTGATGGCGTTGAAGATGGCCATGCCCGTCCCATGACGGCGCAGCTCGACGGCGAAGGTGGACCGATCTGGTTTTCACTGCGAAGGACACTACTCTCGTACAAAATCTGCAGAATGGGGCGCGTGCCATTGCCACTTTCACCTCTAAAGGTCACGATCTTTTCGCAACTGTCCATGGGACACTGAGTGTGGACAACGACCGCGCCATGATTGATCGGTTGTGGAACCGCTTCGTTGCAGCTTGGTATGAAGGTGGCAAAGACGATCCCAAGCTTGCATTAATACGTCTCGATGCGGAGGAGGCCGAGATATGGCTGGACGCCTCGAGCCTCATTGCTGGAGTGAAGATGCTTCTCGGTGTTGACCCCAAGAAGGACTATCAGGACAACGTCGCCAAGGTCGCGTTACGCTAGTGAGCGCAACATGGGGACACCACAGGCGACAAATGCCGTTGTTACCTGCCATTCTAAATACGGTGCGGTGATCCCATTCCCCCTACGGAATTATGAAGCAGAAAAGGCGCAGTGTTCTCGTTCGCGACAAGATGCAACGTGATTATCGTTATGATCTAACGGAACCCATAGGCCGGAATTTTGATCCGGAATTCCGCCCTGAGCTTACGCCCAAGCAGATGCTTCATCTGGGGGTTTTTGGCGGCAAATACATGAACGACAGTCGAGCCGAATTCCCAAAGAGCTGGTTTGTGGGGGCAAAACTATCACCCAGCGGACGCAGTCCGGCCTACAATTATTTCGGCGTATCCGCGAGCCAATCACTGTCCGAGTGGAAACGAAAGGGCTGGATCCATCCCGATGATCCGCGAGGCTGGTTTCAATGGTACTGCCGCTACTACATGGGGCGCCGAGTTCCCGAAGAAGATCGGCGGCAAATCCGTCGCTGGAAGGCCATATGGCGCCATGTGGAGCAAATACGCCGCAACTGCGATCCTGGAAACTACGATTGTCGGCGTAGACAGCGTCAAGCCGTGATGCATTGGGCTTATGACAGCCGAAAAATTTGACGTGTGAGCGCTCGAAGGTGGATTAACCAACGATGTCAAGGCGAGTATGGTCGCAAGCTTGCGCCCCATAGCTCAGCGCGGTCCCCATCCAACTGCGGCTTAGCATCATAAGGATGCATTTGATAGGAGGTTTCATTACTGTGTGCTGCTTTATTGGCTTATCAACAGTCCGATCATCCAGCTCCAGTAAAGGGCAGTGGTAGCGAGCGGAATTATGTTCGGGTAGCAGGTTGAATGTTCTGATTCATCCGAAATAGATTCGATCGATCGTAGCGGCGCTTTACCTTTGCAAGCCGACGATAGTTTGAGCCATAGGCTTGCTCAACTCGATCAACTTCGTCCCCTGGCATGAAATTAACATAGGCTGTTCCGGCTGCGTGCGGAGCAGCAGCATCAAAAAGTTTTCTTGCCCAATTGATGAAGGTTTGATCCATCGACGCTTCGCGCCAGCGCGTATGTACATTCATAACAAAATGCGAATTGCGCTGAGGAAAAGCAGTGGCGTTCTTTGCGACACGGCCCGCCGCCCCACCCACATGGCCGATGAATATTTCGCATTCGGGTCCCGGTAAGTTCGCCACAGCGCCAAGAACGATATCGATGGCTTCGTCGGACAACTTCACGAAGTCATGGCTTTTCCAGTAGTTGCGCGCACCCGGCGTAAGCAATGGGTCAAAGGCTTGCTGCCACCCGACGAATGGTGTCGGACCAACCACATCTGCAATCGGCTTGCCCAGTGAGCGCAGTTTGGCCAGTGCCTTCTCGCCCCTCTTGATGTCGCCGCTGTAGCACATGGCGAGAACCAGGATTTCACGTCCGTGCCATTCGGCCGGCAAGAATGGCAAAGGGGGAGCCTTTCGCATGACCACCCAACAAGTCACCTCATCGGGAGCAGAATCGGCCATGCGTCGATATTCCTTGAGCAGCGCAGCGGCATCTTCAAAGGGATGGACTACAAGACCGGCCAACACCTCTGGTCCAAGCTTGTGAAGCCGGAACTCAAAGGCAGTGACAACGCCAAAGTTACCGCCGCCTCCACGCAACGCCCAGAAAAGGTCCGGGTTTTGTTTCAGAGAAGTGCGGACAACCTTAGCATCCGCCGTCACCACGTCCGCCGATATTAGATTGTCGATTGTCAGGCCGAATTTGCGTGTGATCCAGCCAAAACCTCCCCCGAGGGTCAGCCCCGCCACACCCGTGGTCGAATTGATACCGGTTGGAACGGCAAGCCCAAAAGCCTGGGTTTCTCTATCGAGGTCAGCCAAGGTCGCACCCGGCTCGACCCAAGCGCGCTTTGATTTGGGATCAACGCGCACGGATTTCATATCGGACAGATCAATCATTAGACCGCCGTCGCACACTGCGTTACCAGCAATGTTGTGTCCGCCGCCATGAACAGACACAAGCAATTTGTGGTCACCTGCGAACCGGACGGCTTGGGCCACATCGGCGGCTCCTTGGCAACGAACAATGATGCCAGGTTTCCGGTCGATCATGGCGTTCCAAATAACTCTGGCGTCGTTATAAACGGGATCGGTTTGTGTTAGCACGCTGCCCCGAAGCCCAGCCCTCAACGACGCGAGCGTGGCTTCATCAATGGTTTTTGTACCTTCATCAATTGCCCTAAGTTCTAAATCGCTCATTGTCCACTCCCCGCACGCAGCTGACACTTCTTCTCGGACCATAAGAGCATATCAACTCCGAGACCATCATTTTCTGAAAGTAGGACGTGACGCCAACTACCTGCCATCACCGCTTGCGGCGAAACGTTTGCGCTTGTAGTGTTCCTTTTTTCAGCGCTCATGCCGTCGTAAAAACCGCAGTTGAGGCTTGCTAAAGCCAACTGCCGCGCGAGCTAAAGTCAATCATTCGGTGGTTTTACCGTCGAAGTGCCCTTTATTGGCAATGGCATCAGCTTTCGTGGCATGCACGGTGCCGTCGATGTGTTCGGGCGGAGCATACAGAGTATAGAGCTTCATTGCCTTGTCGCCTGTGTTCTTCACATTGTGCTGCGCTCCGGCGGGCACAATCATCGCCATATCACTTTTGATCTTTGTCGCGGTCGTGGTGAACTTCCCGCCCTATCTCTTCGCCGGGACTTAAAGCCATCAACACCAGCTGCATGGTCTTCGCTGTATAAAGAACACGTCTGAAATCCGTATTGTCTTCGGTCAACTCTTCAATGTTGTCGATAAAGCCTTTCATCGGAGCTCCTGCACCGTTTAGCGTTGCACATGACGCGACGATAGAACGCATCGCTTTCCAACGTCAAACGTGCAGGGATAAGCGTCGCGGGTCTCGGTGCGGCAGGCCACGACGATTGAGTGCGTCAAGACTCCCGCCAGTAACGTAGTGGGAGTGTTTTTGTGTATTGCGATCCTGAACGACTGCAAGCTCTGCAGAGACTATTCAACACGATCTGGATGGCGGCGAAGCTTCGCGCCAGTAAGCAGAATTCACGGTGCTCGGACGCTATGCGCGACGAAATTGCTCGTTGCGTGATGGATTGTGCAAAAAGGGATATGACTGACGGTGATATTTTTTTGGCGATATCGGAAGTCCTCGACATTTGGATGCCACCAGAGGGGCCTGCAACAAGCTCGGATCTGAAGCTCAACCGTGTAGATCAAAACAAGGTTGAAGTCGGCGACGTCAGATCGACAATTGCTGAGCTTCAGACGCAATGAGAATCCTTCGCGCGAAGCCTGCGATTTCAACCGGGCATACTTGGGGTCATAGCCGCTGAGTACTTCCCAGAGTCCGCATTTGAAGCTGCGACCGGAGCATCATCCGGGACAATCCTTTCCAAGACCACTGGTCGACCCAAACAGGCCTTGCGAGAGAGCCGCCTTAAATCGCATTCGGCAAGGATGGAACATTATGTTTTCGGTTGCGTTAGGGTGTTCACCACAGCTTCCAGTGAGGAATGAAATTATGGCTAAAACGAAAAGTAGCAAACGTCGGTCCGCGAAGTCGCGATCGCAGCGCGAGATCAGTGGCATAATGAACAAAGCAGCGACAATAATAGAGAGCCGCAAAGACCTGGCTGGAGAGCGGCTCACGAAACTCGCCACGGCGACACGCAAGGCTACGAAGAGCTTCGACGATCTCCCCTATTTGCGGGACTATACCGACGCAGCGGTTGAAAAGATTGGCGAGATGGCTGAATATGTTGCTCGCACTGACATTCCTGAAATGTTAGGTGACGTTGCTGCTTTCGCTAAGCGGCAACCCGTGGTAACCTTCGCTTTAAGCGTGGCAGCAGGCGTGGTGACAACGCAGCTGGTGCGTGGGTGGCCGACATCGCAACGTGACACTAACGGTAACCTATCCGATCGGAAATCTAGCAGACGCGGCACGACCGGCGCCAAAAGACAACGCAAATCGTGACCACTATTCCGTAAGCGCATTTCGGAACCAGCAATATATAGAGTTGCTGGCATGAGATGAGCAACTCGTTCTGTTGATAAGGGGCCGAAACGGTAGTTGCATAATACGTAGGCCGCAATCAGAAACCGGTGATTTCCACGAAACTGCAGGATGCGTTCCTAGCGGTCGGCTTGTCGATGGCGAGAGAGTCCAAATGGCGAGAGCCACGTCCTATTATTCGAGGTGTTTAGGCAATAGACGGCGGGCATTCTATACAAGTCATCGTGAGATCGGGCGATGACGTATGTCGAAGGTTTGATCTCCCAGGTCTCGATGATGACCTATATCGAAGGTGTGGTCACACATGTCGTTGTGCTTGCGATCGCATATGCCCTTGCATTTCCAATTGGTTGGGAACGCGAAAAGAAAGAGCGAAGCGCCGGTCTGCGGACGTTCCCGCTCGTGGCGCTGGCGAGCTGCGGCTTCATTCAAGGAACAGAGGCCTTCTTATCCAATTCCCCGGAGGGCACTGCTCGAGTTGTAGAGGGACTCATCACGGGCGTGGGTTTCATCGGAGGTGGTGCCATTCTCAAGCATGGCGCTTCAGTGCAAGGCACGGCCACCGCTGCAAGTCTATGGGCCACTGGCGCCATCGGAACCACAGTCGGGCTAGGTAGTTTCGACGTTGCCATTGCCATTATGGTGCTCACTTTTCTCACACTGAAGCTCTTACCCTTAATCAAGGACGAAGGCGGCTCCTGAACATGATGTAAACTGCTGGTCCAACGTAATTAATCTCGAGATATTGGGATCATATGAAACTATCGTCACTCCTTGTGCTCGCAGGATTCATTGCAATCTGTTTCCTCGCGTCGACGATGGGCGCAATTTTTCGCCCGGGTCATTGGTATGAGCAGCTCGCCAAACCGTCATGGCGGCCACCCAACTGGCTCTTTGCACCAGTTTGGACGCTTCTCTACCTGACCATCGCAATTTCAGGGTGGTTGGTATGGCGAGAAGTGGGCTTTGCGCGGGGCGCACTTCCACTGGGAATCTATTTGCTGCAATTGTTGCTCAATGCTGCTTGGACCCCGCTCTTCTTCGGCCTGCATCGACCAGATCTCGCATTGTTCGATATTGCTCTACTTTGGCTGTCGATCATTGCGACCATAGCGGTCTTCTACCCCATAAGCCCAAGTGCCGCTTTTTTGCTGTTGCCCTATCTCGTCTGGGTCAGCTTTGCCGCTGCGCTCAATTTCAGCATATGGCGGCTCAATCTTGAAAAGATTGCGGGGTAATTAATCGACCAGCATTTCGCAAGGCTGAGTCTGAACAAAGGAGGGCGGGGTTAACTTAGCAGGCGTTTAGAAAAAGGCGGCTGAAATTCAGCCGCCCTCACAACTTTCTCGTTAACGCCATCTCTAACTGACCTTAATCCTACGTGGTTTCGCTTTTTCAGCTTTGGGCAGGACGAGCGTAATTACGCCATCCTTTAACTCGGCCTTGATACCTTCCTGCTCAATCTCATTAGAGAGGCGGAAACTTCGGCTGTAATGGCCAATGTTGTA
>Ga0075421_100002479_pt1 | contig 22079 bp, 19 predicted proteins | sample SoiMetdeltSBSDD5_FD_75292 | JGI IMG/M metagenome (GOLD analysis project Ga0075421, IMG submission 75292) | Bulk soil microbial communities from a Populus tree surrounding site in Tennessee, USA - Soil MetaG P. deltoides SBSDD5 | ecosystem: Environmental > Terrestrial > Soil > Tree plantation...
GAAATGATGGGAATGAGCGCTGCACGATTCTGCACCCGTGCCCGGTTGGTGGCAAAGCGCAAATCCTCGGGCACGCCCTCAAGGCCGGCGATGCGGCAGAACTCTCTGAACTGCCGGTCCGTGCCGATGGCGATGATCACATGCCCGTCCCGCGTCTCGAAACTCTGATAGGGAACGATATTGGGATGCGCATTCCCGAGCCGGGGAGGGGGCTCACCGCTCACCAGATAATTGAGCGCCTGGTTGGCGAGCACGGCGACTTGCGTATCGAGCAGGGCAATATCGATGTACTGACCTTCACCGCTCCGCTCCCGATGGGCGAGCGCTGCGAGCACGCCGATGGCGGCGTAGAGACCGGTGAACAGATCGGCGAAGGCAACGCCACACTTGACTGGACCAGCCCCCGGTTCGCCGTCGGGAAGTCCGGTGATGCTCATGATGCCGCCCATGCCTTGGATCATGAAATCGTAGCCGGCGCGCTTCGCATAGGGACCGTCCTGACCAAAGCCGGTGATGGAACAGTAAATGATCCGCGGATTGAATGACTTGAGGCTGTCGTAGTCGAGACCGTATTTTTTGAGGCCTCCGACCTTGAAATTCTCGAGCACGATGTCCGAACCTCGCGCCAGCTCCCTGATCAGGGCCTGCCCCTCGGGGTTCGCCATGTCGATGGTGAGCGATTTCTTGCCCCGGTTGGCCGAAAGATAGTAGGCGGCATCGCCGCGCGAGCCGTCCGCCTTGGTAATGAATGGCGGACCCCACCCCCGGGTATCGTCACCATCGGCCGGTCTTTCGATTTTGATGACTTCCGCGCCCAGGTCGGCCAGCACCTGGCCCGCCCACGGCCCGGCCAGCACGCGCGACAGATCGAGAACCCGAATATGGCTCAAAGGCCCTGGCAATGAATGCCTCCCTGCCGGCCCGTTCTATCCGGCTGCCCTACGCAGGGCAATCGAGTCTCAGGGACAGACTCAATTTTCGGTTGGACTTCAATGCTGTGTGATCCGGGCTTCTCCCATTGCCGCCTGTCATCGAAACGTCATACTATCTCGCGAGCAAGTGTGAAGCTGGGGCAACCAGCCGACACTAAGCTGTCATGCAGTGATGGCAGCTCTAGCTAGAGACCGGGCGACAAACATCTTTACTCTCGGAGGACAATAAATGAGTAAAACTACTGATTCGGGCCGTTCCAGCTATGAGACCGTGCTGGCGGCGAGGCGCTTCAGCCGCCGCACCCTGCTGAAAGCCGGCGCCGCCGCAAGTGCGGTCACCTTCGCCGGTCCTGCCTTGGTCAGGAACGCCTTTTCTTCGTCGGGCCAGCTGAATCTCCTGATGTGGTCGGACGAATTCCCCGATCCGGTCGTTCCGAATTTCGAGAAGCAGTCAGGCATCAAGGTCAATATGACGCCCTTCTCGCAGAACGAGGAGCAGATCAACAAGCTTCAGGCTACGGGTGGCGAGGGCTTCGATCTCTGCCAGCCGACCCGCGACCGCGCCCCGCAGTTCAAGGATCTGGGCGTGCTTGGGCCCTTCGACATGAACAAGCTCAAGAACACCGGCAACCTCATCCCCGCCATGCTCGAGGGATCGCAGAGCCTGTGGACGTGGGATGGCGGGCTCTATCACCTGCCGCATGTCTGGGGCAGCGAGGCGATTTCTTGGCGCACCGACAAATGGCAGCCCAAGGACACTGCCTCCTTAAGCTATGGCGATCTTTGGAACGAGGAGGTGAAAGGTCACGTTCAGGGCCGCCCGCACTCCATGCTCCTCGGCATCGGCCTGTGGATGGATGGCACTGGCAAGCTTCCCTCCAACCGCATGCTCGATGCCTTCAAGGACCCGGAGACCTTCAAGAAGATCTACGACCAGATCCTTCCCTTCGCCATCGAGCACAAGGCTTGGATCAAGCAGTTCTGGGATTCGGCCGACAACACCAAGTCGGGTCTCCTGGAGAACGACGTGTGGATCGGTCAGACCTGGGATGGTCCCGCCCTCTCCCTCAAAAAGGAAGGCAAGCCCGTCACCTATCAGGCGCCCAAGGAAGGTGCCATCACGTGGCTCGACGGTCTGTCAATGCCCAAGGCGGCGGCCAATGTCGACCAGATTTACGAGTTCATCAATTACCTGCACACCAAGGAAGTGGCGGCCCAGCTCGCCGAAGGCTCGGGCTACAACCCGGTCGTCACCGGCGCCGATGCACTTCTTTCGGACGTTGCCAAGAAAAACTTCGCCGAAGCTTATCCGGGTGATTCCTTGAAGAACCTCTGGCACCGGCCGCCCGAGTCGAGCTGGCTGGGTGACCTGAAACTCGAGTACGCCGACAAATTCAAGGCCGCCTGATTTATTCAGCTTCTGCAAAAAGCTTGGCCCCGGCCCAACCAGCCGGGGTCGGGCATTTACGCTGCCTTGTCGATGCGCCAATATGGTTCCTCATTAGGGAGAGGGTGAGGAAGAGCGAGACATGAGCGCTGACGTCGAGCTCGATCGTGTCACGATACGATTCGGCAATTTCACGGCCGTGAAGGGTGCCACGCTCAAGATCAACAATGGCGAGTTCTTTTCGTTTCTGGGTCCCTCCGGCTGCGGCAAGACCACGATTCTCAGAACCATATCCGGCTTTCTAGAACCCTCCGAGGGCACCGTGCGCATCGGCGGCAAGAACATGGTCGGCATTGGTCCCAACAAGCGACCGACCGCGCTGATCTTTCAGAATCTTGCCCTCTTTCCGCTGATGACGGTAGCAGAGAACATCACCTATGGTCTGCGCGTGCGCGGCGTTTCCCGCGACGGGCGCCGCCGCCGGGCCAATGAGCTGCTCAATCTCATTGCCCTTCCCGATCAGGGCGGCAAGCTCGTGAGTGAATTGTCCGGCGGCCAGCGTCAGCGCGTCGCCATCGCCCGCGCCCTGTGCGTCGAGCCACAGGTGCTTCTCCTCGATGAACCCTTGTCGGCGCTCGATCTCAAGCTGCGTCAGCACATGCGCAACGAGCTTCGCAGCATCCAGAAGCGCGTCGGCATCACTTTCATCTACATCACTCACGATCAGGGCGAGGCCTTGACCATGTCCGACCGGATTGCGGTCATGAATCAGGGGGTGATCGAGCAGATCGGCGACGGCAAGACGATCTATGATCGCCCCGAGACCGCTTTCGTCGCGAGCTTCGTGGGCGAGAACAACCCCTTCCATGGCAAGGTGGCGCGTGCCAGCAACAGCGAAGTCGTTCTCGACACGAGTTTCGGGCCTCTGCGCGGCCGCAGCATCAAGGCTTTCTCGCCAGGCGACCGCGCCATATTGTTCGTCAGGCCGGAGCTTCTGCGCCTTGGCAATGGCACTGCCGATTCGAGCCTGCAGTCGACCGTGCTCAACGTCGCCTTCGAAGGTAACGCCAGCCATGTGTTTCTGAAAGGCGCAGGCAGCAAGGACATCACCCTCACCGTCGACCGTTTTGCGGGCGTCAGCATTCCCTCCCAGGGAGAAATGGCGCATATCTCCTACGATCCCACCATGGCTCTCGTACTGCCGGAAGGAGACATGGCGCGTGAATAACCGCCTCATCGTCTTCATCATTCCGGCGGCCATCATCGCCGTCTTCTTGCTGCTTTCGATGGTGGAAAAACGCGCCGTTGCGGATTCGCGCCGCACCGGCTTCCTCCAGCGCAATGGCGCGGCTCTATCCGTCTTCTTCGTCATTGCCGTGGGCTTCTGGACCCTGTTCATGGTCACGCTGCCCTACCTCTACATGTTCCAGGAGTCCTTCCACCCCACCCTGTGGCCCAAGGATCGCGGCGGGCCCAAGGACATGCTCACCCTCGAACATTATCGTTTCTTTCTCTACGGCAGCGATGGCCGGGGCAATTACACCCACCTGTGGGCCTTCTTCCTGACCATCCTCATCAGCCTGCTCGTCACTATCGCCAATTTCATTCTCTGCTATCCGATTGCCTACTACATGGCGCAGGTGGCGACAGCGCAGAAACTCCGTCTGCTGCTGCTGGCGCTGATCGTGCCATACTGGGTGAACGAGATCCTACGCGCCTTCGCACTGCGTGTGCTGCTCGCCTCGAAAGGCGTCATCAACACCGTCCTAATGAGCCTCGGTCTCATTGATGAGCCATTCGATTTTCTCGGCGCGAACATTGGTCTCTATGTCGGCCTCTCCTACGCCTATCTGCTGCTCATGGTATTCCCGCTCTACAATGCCATCGAGAGCCTCGATTCCAATCAGATCGAAGCGGCGCGTGACTTGGGCGCCCCCTGGTGGCGTATCCACAAGGACATCGTCATACCCCATGCCAAACCCGGCATCGCCTCGGGCTGCACCATGGTTTTCATGCTTTCAGCCGGCGCCCTTGCCGCACCGCAGTTCTTGGGCGGTCCCAAGACACTTTGGTTCACCTCGATCGTCTACGATTTCTTTTTCCAGTCCTTCAACTGGGCGCGCGGCTCGGCTTATGCGCTCATCCTGCTTCTCGCCTGCATCCTCTTTGTCATGCTGATGCTGCGGCTGTTCAAGGTGGGTTTGGGAGAGACGATCCGATGAACTCCAAATTCGTCATGCGGGCGATGATCGGATTTTATCTGCTGGTCTTCTTTTTTTATCTCTTTGGCCCGCTCGTCTTCATGAGCATCACGGCCTTCAACACGCCGAACTATCCGACTGCCTATCGCTTCGAGCAATTCACCTGGAAATGGTTCGACGCTCTCTTCAAAGATCGCGACATGATGGACGGGCTGGTAAACTCCATCATCATCGGTCTCGGTGTCGTAGCATTGGCAGTTCCCATCGGTCTCGCCGCCTCGGTCGTCATGCAACAGATCTACTGGCGGGCGCGCTCCCTCTATTATCTCGTGACCGTTTCGCCGGTGCTCACGCCGGGCGTCATCATCGGCATCTCGACGGTGATATTCTGGAAAGACTTCAGCGAGGCGACAGGCCTCAAGCCCTATCTCTATAAGGGCATCGTGCTCGCCATCATTGGTCAGTCAAGCTTCATCTGCGCCTACTGCATGCTCATCATCATGGCAAGGCTGCAGCGTTTCGATCGCTCCCAGGAGGAAGCCGCCCTAGATTTGGGGGCGAGCTACCCGCAGGTGTTTTGGCACATTCTCGTTCCATTTTTGAAGCCCGCGCTGTTCTCGGCCGCCGTCATTGCCTTCCTGTCCTCTTTCGAGAACTACAACACCACCACCTTCGCCATTCTTGCCGACAAGACACTGGTTACCGTGCTTGCTGGCCGTGTGCGCCAGGGCACCACGCCGGCCCTGTCCGCGCTGGCGGTCATCATCATCACCATCTCGCTGGCCGGCGCCGTTCTCTACGAGTTCCTCAAGCGGCGGGAGGAGCAGAAGGCGCAAAGGGCGTACGAGCAGGCGCGTCTTGCCGAAACGGTCGGTGTCGGTGGTGTACCCGCCCTGGCGCCGGCCGGCAGCGGCTGAGTCAGCGGCTCAATACCAGTTGCCGCGCTCTTCGCTCGTTTGCATTATCGCCGCTTTGCGGTTGAGAAAGGCGTCCATGTGGACAACCGTCCGGTCTTTCTCGGCCAGAACCACCGCGTACATTGCCGGCTCGTCGCTATACACCGTTGACACCGACCCCTCGACCAACGGCAGCTGATGATTGATGGAGGGAGGAGCGGCGAAGGGTATGCCGCGCCATGTTCCACTGATCGCCCGATGCGCGTGTCCGAAAAACAGATGCCGGATGTCATGCATCTTGATCGTTTCGTAAAAAGCTTCCGCCTCCTCGAGTTTGATCAGATCCATTAGGCTGTGGCCGATGTCGAAAGGTGGATGGTGCATGAACAGGAACACCTTGCGGCCGCGGGCAGCTTGCAGCTGCTCGGTCAGCCATCGGCTTCGCCTCTCGCAATAAATGCCGGCCGAGGTATCTCCGCCCTTGAACGTGTCGAGGAACAAGCATTGATGATCGCCGACCGCATGGGCGCTTTGCACGAAGCCTTCGCTGTCGCAATGCTCTTCGCCGAAAACGCGCCTGAAGCAATCCCTGTCGTCGTGGTTGCCGATTAGCAGAAAGGTACGGATCGGAAAGCGGTCGACGATCGACTTGAGCTCTGCATAGGAGTCTGTTGCCGGCTTGTCGGCCAAATCGCCGGTAATGACGCAAAAGGAGGCATCGCCATGGTGGCGTGCGATGTCCTCAAGACACTGCGCGAAGCGCTCGCGCGGATCGAGCCCCCACAGCTTCTCGCCCGGCCGCACCAAGTGCAAGTCGCTGATCAGCACGAATTTCACGATGCTTCTGCTGCCTTGAGCCGGGATTCTCGCAAGAGTCCGGCCGCATGCACGATCGGATAGCCCGCCGACACCACGTGTGAATGAATGGCATGCAGATCCCGGATGAGATCGACGAACAGGGCGCCGCGCCTGAGCGATGACGGCCTGGCCTCGCTGCGAAACTGCTCGCTGATGATGCGGTTCTCGATGGCACGGAAGCGGTCTTTGAGCTCGATCAGCCGGCGCGCCCCACTCACGTCGCCCGCCCCGAATACACCCGACGCAATCTTAAGGCCGTCGCGCACGATGGCGACCAGCCGCTCGATCGCGTCGTCCTCGGCTGGCGCAAAGGTCACATTTTCCTTGATCTTCGCCTTGATGCGGTCGGAGAGGCTGAGATGGATGATGTCGCCCGCATGCTCCAGATTGCTGACATAGAGCATGATCTCGAGCGCGCGCTTGCTCTCCTCCGCTGAAAGCTCCGCGCGGGTAAGCTCCGCCACATAAGCCTGGATGTCTCTCTGGTAGATGTTGAGGCGCTCATCGAGAAGCCGAATGCTCTTGAGGCTTTCCGCTTTGTTGATCTTGAGTGCCTCGACTGCCAGGCAGAGCATCCGGTCGAGAAGTTCAGCCATGCGCACGGTCTCGAGCGCGGCGTTGGACAAAGCGAGGCCCGGCGATTCGAACGCATGACGGTCGAGATAACGGGTCTTCATGAGCGGATCTTCGCTCTCCTGCCGGTCGGGCAGAATTCGGGCGGCGAGTTTGGCGGCAAGCCCGCAGAAGGGCAGAAAAAGCACGGCAACCGCCGCGTTGAAAAGCACATGACCGCCAAGGACCTGGCTAACTGGGTTGCTGGCCAAATCACTGGCCAGGGGCGCGAGCGATGAGAGAAAGGGCAGGGCGAGCCCAGCCGCTGCGCCGCGGCACAGGAGATTGGCGAGCGGCACGCGCCGCGCCGAAGGTGGGTATTCCGCGGTCGACAGCAGCGCCGGCAGTCCGGCGCCGAAATTGATGCCGAGAACGAAAGCCAAAGCACCAGCCACCTCCAGACTTCCGTTGGCTACGAAAGAGGCGATGAGCAGTATGATGGCGAGGCTTGAGTAGCAGACCCATGTGATAACCGCGCCGATAATGAAGGCGAGGAGATGTTCCTCGCCAATGTTCGCCAGCACATTGTGGAACAGCGTCGCCTCGCGGAGCGGTGCTGTCGCCGAGGTCACGAGGTTGAGCGCCAGAAGCATGAGACCGAGGCCCATGCAGATCCGGCCGATGTTGCGTGGCCTGAAGTCGCTCGAAACCGTGAACAGCACATATCCTGCGAAGATGAGGAGGGGCGACAGCCACAGGGACAGAAACGTGCCGCCCGTGGCGAAAACCACCGAAACGATGGATGAGCCGACGTCTGCCCCGAGCAGAACGGCGAGGCCGCGAGCCGCCGTAATGCCGCCTGCCGCTGCAAGACCGGTGATGATAAGCGCGGTGGCGGTGCCGCTCTGCAGGAGCATCGTGGCGCCCACCCCTGACAGCATGGCCGTCAGCCTGTTCTTGAGACGTGCCTCGATGAAGCGCTTCAGCCTCTCGCCCCAGGCGCGCACGATGCCGGTGCGCACCATGCGCACGCCCCACAGCAGCAGCGCCACGCTGCCCAACAGGTTGACGATGACGAGAGAACCGGGGCTTAAAGGAGTCATGAGGAAATCCTTAGGTCCTGCCTAAACCGCTAAGCAGGCCATGGCAATGAATAGGTCTTCACATTGGTGAAGAACCGCATTGCCTCCAGAACACCTTCCTTAACGCCATTGCCCGAATCTTTGATGCCGCCGAAGGGCGACATTTCGATGCGATATCCCGGCACCTCCCAGATGTTGACCGTGCCAACCTTGAGCCCCTCGATATAGCGGGCGATGCGGTCAAGCCTGTTGGTGCACACGCCGGAGGAGAGCCCGAAGGGCGTGCCATTCGATATGCTGATGACCTCTTCATCATTGCCGGGCACGCGAATCATGGGAATGACGGGTCCGAAGGTTTCTTCCCGGACAAGCTCGCAGTCGGTGGGAACGAAATCGAGCGTGATGGGGGGCAGCACCGCGCCTCGGCGACCCGGATTGTAGAGGATTTTCGCACCCTGCTCCGCCGCCTCAAGCGCGCGCTTTTCGAAAGCCCTGGCGGCATCCTCGTTCACCACCGTGCCCAGATCCGTTTTGCCGTCCATGGGATCCCCGAATACGATCCCTGCGGCATTCGCCTTCACGAGCGCGGCGAACTGATCGGCCACCTTCTCCATGACGAGAATGCGTTTCACCGCCGTGCACCGCTGGCCGGAATTCCGTGTCGCTCCTTGAACGGCGAGCTCCGCCGCACGGACGAGATCATCGGAGGAAAGATCATCGCACACGATCAGTGGATCATTGCCGCCGAGCTCGAGTGCCGCGCGCTTATAACCAGCCTGTGAAGCGATGAGCTTGCCCACCGCTACCCCGCCCGTGAAGGTTATGATCTCGATGTCGGGGTTTGTCACCATTTCGGCCCCGATCTCGCTCGGCCAGCCGGTCACCACCTGGAACATTTCCGGCGGCAGTCCCGCTTCATAGAGGAGGTCGGCGAGCGTCAGCGCCGTCAGCGGCGTGGCTTCCGCCGGCTTGCACACGACGCAATTATTGGTCGCAATCGCCGGCGCCACCTTGTGCGCCACCATGTTGAGTGGATGATTGAAGGGTGTGATGGCGGAGATGGCTCTCACCGGCTCTCGCTTCGTATAGATTTTCCGCTGCTTGCCGTGGGGCGTGATATCGCAGGAGAAAATTTGCCCATCGTCCCAAACGGCGAGCTGGCCAGCGAGCGTGAAGACATCGAAAGCGCGGCCGCATTCGTAAAGCGAATCCTTCTTGCTGATCCCAAGCTCGAGCGTAATCAGATCGGAAAGGGCCTCCTTGCGTTCGCCGATCAACTCGGCTGCTCTGAACAGGATCCTCTGGCGCTCGTAGCGCGACAGCTTTGACCGATAACGGGCGGCGATGGCGAAGGCATCGCGAACATGGCTCGCTCTGCCCGCGGGCACGGATCCGATCACCTCGTTCGTGTAGGGATAACGGACATCGATCGTCTCATCGGCGAAGACAATTTGACCGCCGATCCGCATGCCCTCTTTAAGAACGGCTCTCTGTATGTTCATCCGGTTCATCGGGGTGTCTATTCCGCCGCCTCGGCCAAGGCTGCCAAGTGATTGCAGCCGATGGCAAACGCATCGAAGTTTCGCAACACCCCGCTGAGGCCTGCCGCTTTCCGATTGGTGATGATCGGGATTTCCTGTTCGGTCAGCCCTCCATGTGATCGCAGCGGCTCCTTCAGTGCGGAGAGATCGTGCCGCCCGCGGCTGGTTCCGATGACCTTGCTCGCCTGGGGACCCCCGGAAATCACGACGAGATCGCCCGTGCGATCCTCGGGCAGTTCGAAGAGTCGCGCCGCTTCACTGCGTTCGAGCACGAGATCGATCCCTTCCATGCGGCGCACCGCTGCCGCTGCCTCATCCGCGGGCGCGCCACGGAGATAGACCGTCGCATAAGAGCCGAGCGCGCCGTGGTGAACGACATAAGGATCGGTGATCGGCAGGATGACGCGGGTCCGCCCGCTGCCGAACAGCTCGTCCAGCCTATCCTGCAGATAGATCACGTCGGGCGCGCCATTCGCCAGATGCTTGTCCTTCATGCCATGGTCGGCTGTGAGCACGATTATTGCGCCTGAACGATCGAGCGCGCCCAGATATCGGTCGAGCATGCGGTAGAAGTCATTCGCTCCCTTTGAGCCCGGCGCAAACATGTGCTGGATGTAGTCCGTGGTCGACAGATAGGTGATTTGGGGCCGTATCCCTTCGAGCAGTTTCACCCCTGCGGCGAGCACGAATTCCGACAGCTCCGCCGAATAGACTGGCGGTACCATCATGCCCACCAACGGGCACACGTCCGCGATGCCATTCTCCGCCAAGTTTGCCGCGTCCGCCTTCTCGGATGAGAAGCAGACGGCAGTGCCATCGAAGATGAGGCCCTTGCCCAGCAGCAGCCTGAGCTTGTCCTTGGCCGTGATTACGGCGACGCTTGCGCCCGCCCTCTGGAATCCTTCGAAGATGGTTGGCGCCCGCAGCCATTTTGGATCATTCATCATCACTTCTTCCCCGCTTTCGGGGTCGATGAGATAGTTCCCGCAAATGCCGTGCCAGGAGGGCGGCCGGCCCGTGACGATCGACAGATTGTTGGGATTGGTGAAACTCGGCATGGCTGAAAAACCGCGCAGGTTCTCACCCTTGGCCATGATGCGGTTGAGGTTGGGCATGAGGCCCGCTTCCAGCGCCAGCTCCATATACGCAGGTTCGCTTCCGTCGCAGCAAATGACGACGAGTGGCGCTTCCGGCCATCGATAGTCCCGACCGTTGACGTTTACGGTCTGTGTCGTTGATCCCGCCATGGGGAGCACTACTCCTCGTAGACTGCCGGCGTCATGTCCCTGACGCCCATTTCGCGCAAAGCGTCGCGCACGGCTTCGACGAGCGCCTGCATGATCTTCGGATCGACCTGGCCGATATTGCCGATGCGGAAGCTCGGCCGCTTTGTGAGTTTGCCCGGATAGATCACAAATCCGCGTGCCTTGAGCCCGTCATAGAAGCGCGTGAAATCGAATTTGCGGTCGCGCGGCGTCAGGAATGTCTGGATGATCGGACCGGAATCCTCCGGCGCCAGCAACGTGTGGAATCCTAGCCGGCGCATGCCGGCGAGCAGAGTATCTCTGTTTCGCACGTAGCGGGCCAGTCGCCCAGCGATGCCGCCTTCTTTCTCATGCTCCTTGAGTGCCTGGTAGAAGGCGACAAGTGCGTGTGTCGGCGGCGTGTAACGAAACTGCCCGGTCTTCTCCATGTATTGCCATTGATCGTGGAGATCGAGCGACACCGAATGGGAGCGCTCCTGCGATGCCTTGAGCAGATCCCACCGGCACAGCACAAAGGCGAAACCTGGAACGCCCTCGATGCACTTGTTGGCCGAGGAAATCAGCACGTCGATGCCGAGGCCCGCCGTCTCGATCGGAATGGCGCCGAAGGAACTCATCGCGTCGAGAATGAGCGTTCTATCCCGCTTCTTGACCGCGGCGGCGATGTCGCGCATGGGATTGATCAATCCTGATGTCGTCTCGCAGTGCACGAGAAACACCGAGGCTATTCCCGGATCCTCGTCGAGGAGTTTCTCGATATCGGTGAGATTCGGCTTCTCATGATCGCCATAACGCAGGATCTCATACGGCCGGTTCAGCCGCGCCATGATCTGGATCGCCCGCTCGCCATAGGCGCCATTGCTGATCATCAGCATCTTGCGCCGGCCGATGGGGGCGAAACTGCCAAGCGCCGCCTCGATTGCGAAGGTTCCCGACCCCTGCATCAGCACGCAGGTGTAGCTGTCATCGCAGCCCGCAAGTTTCAAAAGCCGCCGCCGGATGTCGGCCACGATGAATTTCAGCTCCTGGTCCCAAGAGCCCCAGTCCGCCAGCATGGCGAATCTGACGCCTCTCGACGTTGTGATCGGCCCAGGCGTCAGGAGATAAGGCATGTCCTCCTGGCCCTCGGGGCCTTTCACCCTGCGCTTGATGGGTCTGACCACTGCAACCATTGATGCGCCTGCGGCTGAAGTTGTACTCATATGCGATTCGGAACAGTATAAGTCAAATCGCTTATTATTATGTGATTCATAGACCAGACTTATAAGTGATGTCGACATGAGCTACGCCCAGTTCAAGGCCTTCCATGCCGTTGCAGCGAGCGGCGGCTTCTCCAAGGCCGCCGCCCGGCTGAACCTGAGCCAGCCCGCCGTCTCCGACCACGTCCGCAAGCTCGAGGAGGCCTATGGCGTCGAGCTGTTCTCACGTACGCGAAGAAAGGTGGAGCTGACCGACCTCGGCCGTCAGCTCTTCGCCGTCACCGAAAGGCAGTTCGAGGCCGAGGCCCAAGCCCTGGAGCTTCTGAACCGCGCTCAAGGCCTGGAGCAGGGGCTCATCTCTATCGGCGCCGACGCCGCCGTTCATGCCCTGCCGCTCGTCAAGAAGTTCAATCAACGCTTTCCGGGCGTGAAGCTCAAGCTCATCACCGGCAACAGTGCGCGCCTGACGGATGCACTCGAGCGTCTGGAGATCGATTTTGCCATCGTTGCCGAAGCGCCGGCCTCCGAGCTTTTTCTGTCACGCAAGATTCGTGAAGACCGGCTGGTTTGCGTCCTTGCCCACAATCATCCTCTCGCCCGCAGAAAGTCGCTTCGCTTCGCCGAGCTCATCGCTGGGCCCCTCATTATTCGTGAAAAGGGCTCGGTGACGCGTGCCCTCCTCGAGGCTGAAATAGGCCGTCGCGGATCGCAACACGCTAGGCTGATCGAGATCGAGGGCAGGGAAGCGGCCAATGAGGCCGTTGCCCAGGGCCTCGGCCTCGGCATCATTTCCCGGGGCGAGTTACCACGCGACACGCGCCTCAATGTTCTCCCCATGTCCGATTGGCAGCAGACGATGTCGGAATGGCTCGTCTGCCTCAAGGCGCGCGCCGATCTTCACATCATGAAAGCCTTTCTCGAACTCCTCAACTGAGCTAGCCTCGGTGCCATGACCCGTACCTTCAAGGTTGCCTGTATACAGAACTCGGCCACGCCCGACGTCGAAAAGGACATTGCCACCTGCCTGCGCCTGATTGACAAGGCCGCGGGAGCACGCGCCTCGCTCGTCGCTCTGCCAGAATATTGCGTGGGCCTCGACACCAGGAACGGCCTTCTCCATCCGGCGGCCTTTGCCGAAAGCGACCACCCGGCCATTCCCGCCTTTGCCCGCGCCGCCCGCCACCACGAGGTCTGGTTGCTCGTCGGTTCGATCGGCGTCAAATCAATGGACGGCAAGATTTTGAATCGCTCGATCATGCTTGATCCCACTGGCCACATCGCTGCGCGATACGACAAGCTGCACCTGTTCGACGTCGATTTGGGCGATGGCAAAATCTATCGCGAAAGCGCCACCATCGCTCCAGGTGCTGAGGCGGTGCTTGCGCCCTGCGCCGGCAGCCTCATTGGGCTGTCGGTGTGTTACGATTTGAGATTCCCGGAACTTTATCGCAGCTATGCGCAAGCGGGCGCCGAGATGCTCGCCGTTCCGGCGGCCTTCACCAGAATGACAGGCCAAGCACACTGGCACGTTTTGAACCGTGCCCGCGCCATCGAGAACGGCAGCTTTGTCATAGCCCCCTGCCAATTTGGAACTCTGGCGGGCGGTGCAGAATGCTTCGGCCACTCTCTCATTGTCGATCCCTGGGGCCGTGTCCTCGCCGATGGTGGGGAAGAGGAAAATGTCGCCCTCGCCGATATCGATCTCGATCTCGTCACTGAAACGCGCCGTCGAATTCCTTCGCTCCGGCATGACCGGCCCTTCACCCCGGCCTTGCCCCGCGAGGCGGCGCAATAGCTACAGAGGCTTGATGCTGCCATAGGCAAAGCCGCTCTTCACCGGCACCAGCCGGTTGCGCAGAGGCCTGCCAAAATCACGCGCCTCGATCTCGAAAACGTCATCGGGTGCCGTTCGGATGCCGTCAGCGACGCTCAGTGTCGCGGTGCCGAAGAAATGGACATGCACGTCCCCGGGCCTGCGGAACATCTGATACTTGAAATGGTGATACTCGAGATTGGCGATCGAGTGCGACATGTTCGCTTCGCCGCTGACAAAGGGCTTCTGCCATAGCACCTTGCCGCTGCGCAGGATGCGGCTTTCGCCTTCGACATGATCGGGGAGCGCGCCTGTTCTGAGCTCCGGGCCGATGGCGCAGGTCCTGAGCTTGGAATGGGCCAGATAGAGATAATTCTGCCGCTCCATCACATGATCGGAGAATTCATTGCCCAGCGCGAAGCCGAGCCGCCAAGGCTCGCCGCCCGGCCCGATGATGTAAAGCCCGGCAATTTCAGGTTCCTCGCTTCCATCGAGCGCGAACTCCGGCATGGGCAGATCACCGCCAGGATGGACCAGGCTCGAGCCGTCACCCTTGTAGAACCACTCCGGCTGCACGCCCTGTCCCCCGTCCTGGGGTTTGCCGCCCTTGAGGCCGAGATTGAACATCTTGATCGAGTCGGTCTCAGTGCCGGTTTCCGTATCGGCCCTGCGATGCATTTCATCGCGCGCCGCCGCACTGCCGAGATGGGTAAGGCCGGTCCCAGTGACGAAACAATGAGCCGGATCGGCATGGTCGAGCGGCGCCATGACCTCTCCGGCTGCCAGAAGCGCCGGGAAGCTCAGGCTGTCACCGTCACCCGCTTCCTCGGTAGCCTCTTCGAGAGTCATGCCGTTGCGAATGGCCCTGAGCGCCAGCTCGCTCATGCGCTGCACCCCGCGCAAGCCGACTGCCTGTTCGCCGTCTATGCGCGCCACCGACCGCGCGCCGTTCCGCTCGACTTGAATGAGATTCATGGAAGCGCCTCCCTCCCTCTCGCAACATAGTCTTCGATCCACCCAGTGCGATAGCCGTCCTTTCGCCACAGCACCGGGAAATGGCTTTCATCCATTTCCGTCGAACCGACCTTCTTGTAACGGCTGTAGATGTAACTGATGTGCCGGGGATGAAATTCGGCCTCGGAGGAAATGCAATGCGCGATGACCGTTCGGCGTGGCTTCTCGCCCCTGTTGTCCCGCGATCCGTGCCACGTTCGCCCATGGTGGAACACGGCGGCGCCCGCCGGAATCTCGATGGGCACGATGTCGCAGGTGTCGACGCCTGCTGCTCTAGCGGCAGGACGCAGATCGCTCAACGGATCCGCTGGCGCATGGAACTGCTTGATCGGCCCACCCACGGGCCAGCGATGCGAGCCGCGCACATATTCGATCGTGCCCTGGTCGGCCTTGGTATCGTCGAGCGTGATCCAGCAGGTCAGCATCTCACCCGGCACGATCCACTTGTTGTAGCTGTCATCCTGATGAAATCCCAAAGGCTTCGTACCAGGTGGCTTCCAGATGACATTGTCCTGCCCGATGCGAGCCCCCGGCCAACCTCTGAGTTCTGCCGCTGCTCTGCCGAGATCGGCCCTGAGCACGATCGAAGCGATAGTCAAATCCGATTTCCAGCCGTTGCAGATCTGCCGCGTGAGATCTTCGGCATCGTGGCCCTTCCGCCAGTTCCACTCGTCCGGATAAAGCCCCGTCTCGAACTTGCCGGAGAACAGAGGCTCGAAGCGGCTTCGCGCCTTCTCGATTGTCGCCCCGTCGAGCACGTTCTCGACGACGACGAAGCCGTCGCGTTCGAACCGCTCAAGATGGTCCTGCCTCAGCGCGATCATCTCCCCTCCTATTGATGGGCCGTCAATGCCGCGACCCCGCTGAAGGTCATGATGATCCCGATCCAGCGCAAGGGTGAAATGCGTTCCTTGAAGAACACCCATGCGAGCAGAATGGCGATCACCCCGGCCGCCGATGCCGTGACGACGGCGAGCTCCGGCTGCGATGTGTGCCCACCGAGATTGAGCATCGACAGGGCGAAGACGTCGAGCCCGCCCATGAGCATCAGGAACGGCAGCCACCCGTGGGGAATTTCACCGGGCTTGGGAGTGGTAAGCAGGAGCAGAGGTAGGATCGCTGCCGAGCCTCCGATGCGCGATATCCATGTTGCCGGGATCGCGCCATAGATCGTGGCTGCATATTGGCCGATGAAATTGCCGATGGCGAAAGTTGCATGCGAGAGGAGCGCGAAGATGATTGCGCGGCGCGGATCGCTCAACTTATCGCCTGCGCCCGTCTCGCTGCGCGCCACCAGAACCACGCCCGCGATGACGAAAGCCGCGTAGAGCATCTGCGCAAGGTCTGGCGTCCTGCCGGCGAGCGCCCCCAAAAGGAGCGAGGTCGCAGGATAGGACATGACGATGGGCACGGCGAGGGAAACCGAGCCCGCCGCCATTGCCGCGAACAGCCAGATGGTGGCGAGGGCCAGGAACACGCCCGAGAGCGCCGGAAGCCATGCACGCTCCATCCCCATCGTCGGAAAGCCACCCGCAATCAATAGCCACAGCGTGAGGAGGATGAGACCGAACAGCGTGACGGCCGTGGCTGTCTTCGCAGCGCCGATCTCGGCGCTCACGCGCGCGCCAATCACGTCATGGACGCCCCAGGCGGCGGCCGCGATCAGTCCGAGCAGGCCAGGATTCATTGCTGCTTACTTGTCCTCGGCCCCGAGCAAATCCTGGCGCGCCGTCTCCAGATGGCGCGTGATCTGGTCGACCGCACCCGCCACGTCGCGATTACAGAGCGCCTGGAAGATGGCGCGGTGCTGATCGTTGTAGGCGCGGATCTTTTCCGCCGACAGGATCACGCGCTTCATCCGCTCCCATTGCGCCTGGGCGCGGACGTCATTGATCTCCTGATAGATGTGCATGATGAGCGGATTGCGCGAGCAGCGGGCGAGATGGAGATGGAATTCGGAATCCCAATGGGTGAATCTGTCCTGATCGGCAGCCGCCGCCGCGAGCTGTTCGAGGCAGCTCTCGATTCCGTCTAGGTCCTTCTGCGTTGCGTGAATGGCCGCGAGTTTCGTCATATAGGGCTCGACGGCAAGCCGCGTCTCGATGAGCTGCAGCGGGCTGATGAGATCAGCCACGTCGCCTGCCGTCGATTGCAGGGGGCCTGAGAAATTGACGAACGTGCCGCTGCCGACGCGGCGCACCACGAGCCCCTTCTGTTCGAGTTGGTCGAGGGCCTTGCGAATTGTCGATCTTGCCGTTCCCAGCGCCACGGCCAGCTGCCGTTCGGGGGGCAGCTGATCGCCATCGGCAAAAACCCCGGTCTCGATGGCATGGCGCAGGCGTGACGTGATCGCATTGGCGCTTTTCGCCGGCACAAGCCCCTCTCCGTCGAAAGCGTCGCGAGCGTCCAACGGATTTTCCTTCAGATCAGTTTGCTGCGAGGGCATTGGCGTATATTGGTCGAAATTGGCGAGGAATTGGTTGCAAAAGGTTCGGAATTTGGCACATTATGCGCCCACGAGCCGGGCAGCCGTCAAGCGATTCAAGAACCCGCGCTCCCATCCTGACGAGATCTCGGGGTCGCTATGGTTGTTCCTGCTGGAGTGAAATATGCCGTCGTCGGTGCCGGCATTCACGGGCTGAGCACCGCCTATCACCTTGCTCAGGAGCTCAAGATCCGGGGCGTGGGTTCGGGGAGCGACATTCTCGTTCTCGACAAGACCGCCATTGCCGCCGGTGCCTCCGGCATCGCCTGCGGCGTCGTCCGCAACAATTACTTTCAACCCGCCATGCGCGAGCTCATGGCCCATTCGGTCGAGGTGTGGGAGAGCGATCCCAAGGCCTATAGCTACCATGCGGTGGGATACATGCAGATCTCTCCCGAAGTAATGCATGAGGGCTGCGCCTCGATCTATCAGCAGCAGAAGGCCATCGGCTACCCGTCGACCTTCATCGAAGGCGAAAACGATTCCATGAATTACATGAAGGGACTTTTCAACGACTGGCAGGCAAGGGGCATCACCTCGGTCCTCCATGAGAAGAAGGGCGGCTACGCCAACAACACGGCCTCGATCTACGGTCTCGCCGGCAAGGCGGAAGCCGAGGGTGTCCGCATCATGACCGGCGTCGAGGTTACAGGCTTCGAGTTTGGCAACAACAGCCGCGCCGTGACGGCGGTGCTGACGAACAAAGGCCGCATCGCCTGCGACTATGTGATCGTCGGCGCCGGCCCCTGGATCAATCGCATCTGGAACATGTTGGAACTGCCGAAGACGATCTCGATCAGGGGCCGCGACGGCAAGGTTCATGAGGGCGTGCGCATGTGGAAATATTGGTGCCTTGAGGAGGGGACCCTCGGCGTCGACCCCAGCATGCATAAGACCAACGATGGCAAGATGCCGCCCGTCATTCATGTCGACACCGATGCGCCGCTCTACTCCGACGTGGATGGCTCCCTCATCACCGACAAGCTCTGGGGCCTCTATTACAAACCTGACTTCAATTTCGGCGGTGTCCAGGGCGGCTCTTCGCCCTATGTCGTAGACCAAGACCCCGACGAGGTCGCCGTCGATCCTTATGGACCAGACAGCCCCGATTTCATCGTCGGCGACAATTTCGTCAACACCTGGTGCTCCATGCTTGCCCATTGCCAGAAGCGCTTCGAGGGCAAGATCGGGCTTTACAAGAAGGACGAGAAATCCGGCGGCCTTGGCTGCTTTACGCCTGACAGCTTCCCCGTCTTCGACGAATTCCGCGACAATGTCTTCGTGATCGCCGACTCCAACCACGGTTATAAGATGCTGGGTGTCGGCAAGCTCGTGGCCCAGGAGATTGCCGGGGAGAAATCCCGCCTGCTCGAACCCTTCCGCTTCTCGCGCTACGCGGAGGGCAAGCTGCATCCCGTGTCTAAGAGTCCTTTCCCGTGGAGTTGAGCCAGTTGTGTGAATTGGTACGGGATTGGTAGCATTGGCCGGCACCAGCCCAAGCTGGAAGACTATAACGCCTGAGGAGAGGGAGATCATATGCCGACCGATTTAGAGAATTTCACCAGGACGCCCGGCCGCGACGACCTGATCAAACAGGTCCGCAAGAAGATTGACGCGCTCGGCATCGATTACCTGTATCTGCAGTTCATCTCCGTCACCGGCCGCATCATGGGCAAGGGCATTCCCGCCGACCATTGGGAAAACGTTGCCAATGGCGGCTTCCAGCTCGTCTATGGCGCCACCGTCAACCTCTTCCTCAACCGGCGCGGCGAATATCTGGGTTATGGCCCTGAGGCGGCCGAGCTTGTCGGCATTCCCGAGCCTGAGACCTTCCTGCAGCTTCCCTGGGACAAACGCGTCGCCCGCATGTGGTGCACGCTCTTCCGCAACCGCGAGGAGCGTGAGAATCCCGGCGGCTATCTCACCGCGGACTGTCGCGGCAATCTTCGCCGCATCCACGATGAGTTCGAGAAGACCCACGGGCTTCGCCTGCGCCACGGCACCGAGCCCGAGATGATGTGGTTGAGGAAGAACGAGGCGGGCAAGGCTTCCGGCGGCTATTCCAACCCCTATTGCTACCACATCGATCAATTCGAGAGCCTGAGGCCCGTCTACATGCGCGTCATAGAGTATGGGCGCAAAATGGGTCTCGACATGATTCAGGGCGACCACGAAGATTCGCCCGGCCAGCTCGAGCTCAATTTCAACTTCGACGATGCGCTGCGCACGGCCGACCGCCTGTCCACCTATCGCCAGATCTGCGCCCAAGTGGCCCGCGAATTCGACATCATTGCCTGTTTCATGTGCAAGCCCTTCATGGGCGTCTCCGCCAACGGCTGCCACCACAATATTTCCCTGTGGGCAGAGGGGCAGGATGAGTTCAAGCCCTTGGGCAACGATCCCAAAAACCTGCCCGGCCTCGAATACAATTATTTGTATCGCCGCGGCGGCAAGAACACCTTCATGCCGGAAGGCAAGGACGTGCAGATGCCGGGCAAGATGGGCCTCTATACCATTGGGGGCATCGTCAAGCATCTGTCGGCACTGACCGCCATCGGTTGCTCGACGGTCAACTCCTATCGCCGGCTGTGGGATACAGGTTTCTGGGCGCCGGTCTTTGCCGACTGGGGATTCCAGAACCGCACCACGGGCCTTCGACTTTCCGCCCCCGGCCGCTTCGAGTATCGCGCCGTGGATTCGATGGTGAACCCCTATCTGATGGCGGCCGGAATCCTCAAGGCTGCCGACGACGGCATCAAGAACAAGATCGATCCGGGCCCGCCCGAAGAGCGCAACATCTATGCCGCCATGGAAGCCGGCAAGCAGGTGAAGCGTCTTCCCATGACCTTGGGTGATGCCCTCGAGGCCTTGAAGAAGGACGAGATCATCAAGTCGGCGCTGCCCGGCGAGATGCACAGGCTCTACGATGAATACAAGCGCGACGAATGGGAGCGCTTCCTCCACACCTCCACGGAGTGGGACCTCAAGATGTATATGGATTGCCTGCCATAAGAAAGGAGACCTCAAATGTGTGGCATAGCAGGACTCATTCACCGCGACGGCGTCGGCAGCATCGGCGCCGAGATGACCTCCATGCTTCAGTCGCTCAAGCACCGGGGGCCCGACTCGACCGGTTATGCCATCTATGGTTCGCCCGGCCGCAATGAATTCGTCATGCGCTTCAAGGTGGCGGAGCAGGAGGACACCAGGAAGGGCTTCGAGATTCACGACGAGATCAAGCGCAGGCGCGCCAAGGTGGATGAGCGGCTGAAACAGCTCGGCGTCACCATCATCGAGGCCGAGGAGGTTACCGAATATGCCTTCCGCTATCGCATCCAGTTCGACGGCGAGATGAAGAAGCTCGCCGATTATGTTGAGGATGTCGAAGGCACCGAGATTCTCTCCATGGGCAACGCGTTGGAGCTGGTCAAGGACCTGGGCGACGCCAAGCTTGTCTCCTCCCAATACAAGCTCGCTGCCTTCAAGGGCACTCATGGCATCGGCCACACGCGCATGGCGACCGAATCTGATGTCGACATCCGCTCCGCTCATCCCTACTGGGCCTATCCCTATAATGACATCGCTGTCGTCCATAACGGCCAGCTCACCAACTATTGGCAGATGCGCCGGGAATTCGAACGCCGCGGCCACCGTTTCATGTCCAACTGCGACTCGGAGCTCCTCGCCGTCTACACCGCCTATAATCTCGAACAGGGCGCCAGCCTCGAAGACTCCCTCAAGCAGTCGATCAAGGAGATCGACGGCGTCTTCACCTATCTCATCGCCACCAAGGACGAGCTCGGCATGGCCAAGGACACCATGGCCGCCAAGCCCATGGTCCTCTACGAAAGCGACAAGCTCGTCGCCCTCGCATCGGAGGAAGTGGCGATCCGCGCCGTCATTCATAAAGAGATCGACACCTGGGACCCCTATGATGAGGAGGTTCGCGTATGGCGGGCGTAACCACGACGGCGAAGGACCATCTCTCCCATGAGATGGGCATGCACACCGAAGACCTGCGCGGGCGCACGCAGCAGCGCTTCTTCGACATTTCCGAGGAGAACGTCGGCTTCGGCTATCCTGACGCCCTCGACGTCGATTTCAACAAGCGTGCCGAGGTCGACGCCGAGAGTCTGGACACGCGCCAGATCAACAGCCAGCTCCGCGAGCTGATGAAGAAGGGCTATGGCACGATTGTCCTCAAGAACCCCGGCGCCAAGCATTCTCTCGCCGTCGGCATATTGAACAGACTCAATCTCTATGTCGAAGGCAGCTGCGGTTATTTTGCCTGCGGCCTTCTCGACGGACCCAACGTCAAGATCAAGGGTCGCGTCGGATGGGCTTGCGGCGAGAACATGCTCGCCGGCACCATCGTCATCGAGAAGAATGCAGGTTCCCAATTCGGAGCCGCCATTCGCGGCGGCGATCTTGTCTGCAAAGGCTCGGTCGGTTCCCGGACCGGCATCGACCAGAAGGGTGGCACCATCATCGTCGGTGGCGACACCGGCTCCTTCACCGGCTTCATGATGCAGCGCGGCCGCATGGTCATCTGCGGCAACGCCGGCAAGAATCTGGGCGACAGCATGTATGACGGCACCATCTACATCGGCGGCGAGCCCCGGAGCTTGGGCGTCGATGCCGTTTGGGCCGAAGTGACCGATCTCGACCGGCAATGGCTTATGCGCAAGCTGCGCATGTACGAGATGGTTCCTGCTCAAGGCATCGGCCATTTCCGCAAGATCATCGCCGGCAAGCAGCTCTGGAACTATGACAATCTCGAGCCCGGCGAAAAGAAGCTCGTGCTCTGACCCCTGAATTGGAAGGATAGACCATGGCGAAACGGCCTCCCCTCAA
>Ga0075421_100002480_pt1 | contig 22078 bp, 23 predicted proteins | sample SoiMetdeltSBSDD5_FD_75292 | JGI IMG/M metagenome (GOLD analysis project Ga0075421, IMG submission 75292) | Bulk soil microbial communities from a Populus tree surrounding site in Tennessee, USA - Soil MetaG P. deltoides SBSDD5 | ecosystem: Environmental > Terrestrial > Soil > Tree plantation...
GTCCGAACAGCGAGGGCGCACAGGCCACCGCACTTCCGGGCGGAGGCTTCGTGCTCTCGAGCAACTCCGCCACCTACCGGATCGACTGAGGCCGCGCTACTTCGTGCGGGGCGGCCGCCAGTAGTTCACGTCGATGTTGCGCAGCCGCTCGAGATGCGTCTCGAGACGGCGCGCGAAGTCGGCAGGATCGCGCGTCTCGCGCGGTGACCACAGCACCTCGGCCAGCGCGCAGAGCCGTGGCCAGGCCATGTACTCCACGCGCTGCGGATCCGGCATGTATTCCGTCCAGAGCTGACCCTGCGCGCCGAGGACGTGCTCCGCCTCGTCGGCGCTCAGCTCCTTCGGCACGGGCTCGTATGCGTAGACCTCGGCCAGCGTGTTCAGTCGACGGATCTTGAGCGGCTCGTCCTCCGAGTTGTCGTAGTCGAAGTACGTCGGCTTCTCGGGCGCCATGACGACGTCGTGTCCGGCCTTCGCGGCGGCGATGCCGCCCTTCTCGCCGCGCCAGCTCATCACGGTGGCACCGGGCGCGAGGCCGCCCTCAAGGATCTCGTCCCAGCCGATGAGGCGCCGGCCGCGTGCCGCGAGCCACTTGTCGAAGTGCGTGATGAACCAGCTCTGCAGCTCATCCTCGTCCTTCAGCCCGAGCTGCTTCATGCGCGCCTGCGCGGCCGCGCTCTCCTTCCACTCCACCTTCGGGCACTCGTCGCCGCCGACGTGGATGAACTTCGACGGGAACAGCGACAGCACTTCCTCAAGAACGTTCTCGAGGAACTTCAGGACGTTGTCGCCGACGCCGAAGACGTGCGGTGAGATGCCCCAATACGTCTGGACCTCGTGCTTGGTGCTGGTGTTCCCAAGCTCTGGATAGGCAGCGATCGCGGCGAGAGCATGGCCGGGCATCTCGATCTCGGGCACAACGGTGATGCCGCGATCCGCGGCGTAGCGCACCACCTCGCGCACATCGTCCTGCGTGTAGAAGCCGCCATGCGGCTGCCCGGAGAACCTGCGCTGCGCGGGGTCTCGCGTCAGGGGCGGGATCATGCTGTCCTTCCGCCACGCGCCGACCTCGGTGAGCTTCGGGTACTTCTTGATCTCGATGCGCCAGCCCTGGTCCTCCGTGAGGTGCCAGTGGAAGACGTTGAGCTTGTGCAGCGCGAGCAGATCGATGTGCTTCAGCACGGTCGCCTTCGGCATGAAGTGCCGCCCGACATCGAGGTGACTTCCCCGCCATGAGAATCGCGCCCTGTCCTCGATCTCCACACCGGGGACGGTCCACGCGACATCTGCTGTCACCGCGCGGCGGAAGATCGCGGGCGGCAGGAGCTGGCGTAGCGTCTGCGTGCCATGCATGACGCCGACGGGCCGAGCGGCGGTGATGACGACAGCGTCGACGGCGACGCTCAGCCGGTAGGCCTCCTCGCCAACGCGGGCGAGGGCCTCGTCGAGCGCGAGCGTGATGCGTGACCCGCTCGCCCGCGTGACGATCGGCAGCGGGAATCCGGTGGCGGGACGCAGCTCGTCGCGAAGGCGTTCGGCGTGCGCGCGCAGCGCGTCGGAGGCCTCGATCTGCGTCGACGCGCTCAGCGCGAACGTGCCGCCCCGAGACGTGAGCTTCGCGGGGATCGGGATCAGCGCAAACGTCGGGGTGCGCATCGCGGCATCGTACTGGCCTCGCTAGGCTTGTGTTCCAGTGGCGAAGAGGCGTTTCACGATCAGCACTGTCTTGCCGGGGTACGCCGCGCCGAGCAACGAGTGGCGACGGCGCGTGCACGCCGCTGTTCTCGAAGCGCAAACGAGCCGCGGTGTCGGTTATCGCGACAGCGATCCGCTCGAGCTGCGGATCGCTCTCTATCTCGGCAATCGACCGCTCGATATTCACGAGATCGACGAGCGAGTGAAGGACGTGATCGACGCGCTCGGCGGTCACATCGCCGGACCGCGGAGCCGCCGGCGCATCGCGCCGATCGTGCCGACGCCGGAACAGATCCGCCGGATCGTCCTCGAGCGCGTCACGTACTGGTCGCAGCGCGGACGGCCCTTCGGTCAGCTCACGATCTCCCGCTACCGACGCCGGCGCGCGTGAAGCTGGGCGCGCGCGTCAAGCTCGGCACCGGTGCGCTGGTGTGGGCCGGCTTCGACGGTCCGCAGGTGCCGGGTCCTCTGCTGGACGCGATCAGGAGCGGCGTCGTGGGCGGTCTCCTGCTCTTCGCCTTCCGCGGGAACATCAAGTCGAAGGACCAGGTCCGCGCGTTGCTGCGCGAAGCGCAGGATGCGGCGCGGCGCGGGGGCCTGCCACCCGTGCCGGTCGGGATCGACCAGGAAGGTGGGACCGTGATCCGGATCGGCTACCGCGCGACGTTCCCGAGCGCCATGGCCATCGGCGCGACCGGCGATCCCGCATACGCGGAGCGCGCGGCGCGCGCTGTTGGTGAAGGCCTGCGCGCCGACGGCATCCTCGTGAATCACGCACCGGTGTGCGACGTCAACTCCGACGCGCGCAATCCGGTGATCGGCACGCGCGCGTTCGGGGACGACGCCGGACGCGTCGCCGAGTTCGCCGCCGCATGGGTCCGCGGCAGCGAGGCCGTGGGCGTCGCGACGACACCGAAGCACTTCCCCGGTCACGGACACACCTCGCAGGACTCGCACCTGGTCCGACCCGAGGCCAACGTCGACCGCGCCACCCTCGAGGCGCGCGAGCTCGTGCCCTTTCGCGCGGCGTTCGCCGCCGGCGCAAGCGGTGTCATGACCGCGCACGTGCGGTACCCGGCGCTCGATCCGAAGGACGGCGCGACCGTCTCGCGGGCGATCCTCACCGAACTTCTGCGCGGCGACCTCGGCTTCACCGGATTCGCGGTGACGGACTCCCTCGACATGAAAGGCATCACCGACGTCGACAAGCCGGACCAGATCGTGACGCGAGCCATCACCGCGGGCGCCGACGCGGCGATGGTCACGACGGGTCTTGACCGCCAGCTCGCCGCCGCGGGTTGGATCGACGCGGGTGTGGATGCGGCACGAGTCAGCGAAGCGCTGCAACGCGCGACCGTTTTCCGGGAGCGCTTCGCGACCCCGGTCCCCGAGGACGACATCGACGACGCGCCGGCGCGCCGCCTCGCGGCGGAGATCGCGGAGCGCGCGGTGACGCACCACGGACCGCCGCTGCCGCGGCTCGCTTCCCGCATCCGCGTCGTCACGTTCGGCTCGGCACGCCAGTCGTTCGTCGAGGAGACCGCCGATCCCCTGGGCGCGCTCGAGCGCGCGCTGCGCGCGCGGTTCGGCGATCGGCTCGCGTTCGGTCGTGAAGGACGCCTGCCCGAGGGCGACGGCACGCTCGTCGTCGTCACGTCGAACGCCGCCTTCCAGCCCGACCAGGCAACGCGGGCGCGCGAGTTGCTCGTGCAAGGCGGCGTGCTCTGCGCGATCCGCAGTCCCTACGACGCCGCGCTCGTGCCGAACACACCGGCACTCCTCACGTACAGCGACGTCCCACCGTCAGTTGACGCGCTCGCGGCCGTTCTCGCGGGCGAGCGGCGTCCCATGGGACGGACACCGGTCCGGATTTGAACCGGCGCAGCTTTCTGGGTGCCGCGGCCGCGACGCTCGCGGCCTGTGCGGCCCCGGCTCCCGAGCCCACACGCATCGCGAAGCTCATCGCCTCGCTCAGCGTGGAGCAGCGCGCCGGGCAGGCAATGGCCATCGCGTTCCACGGGTCGTCCGTGACGAGCGCGGTCGAAGACATGATCCGCACGCGCGGAGTCGGCGGGGTGGTGCTGCGCGCGGAGAACGCGCCGAACGCGACCGCGCTCGCGCGGATCTGCGCCGATCTGCAGCGCATCGCCGCCGAGGCGAAGATCCCGCCGCTATTCCTCGCGCTCGACCAGGAGGGTGGCTCCATCGTGCGCATCGCGAGTGGCATGACCGTGTTCACCAGCCAGATGGGCCTCGCGGCGACGCCGGATCCGGCGGCCGCCGTCCAGCGTGCCGCGACGATCACCGCCGGCGAGCTGCGCGCGAACGGCGTGAATTGGAACTTCGCGCCGGTGGCGGACGTGAACAACGAGCCGCTCAATCCGATCATCGGAAATCGCTCCTATGGCTCGGACCCGCAGCGCGTCTCTTCTCTGGTCGCCGCGGCGGTGCGCGCCTACGCGGCCGCCGGTCTGCTCTGCTGCGCGAAGCACTTCCCCGGTCACGGCGCCGCCACCGTCGACTCGCACCTCGCCCTGCCGATCATCGACGTCGACCGCGCGCGCCTCGACCGCGTCGAGCTTCCGCCGTTCCGAGCGGCGATCGCCGCGGGAGTGCCGGCGATCATGCTCGCGCATCTGATCGTGCCAGCACTCGATCCGACGCCGTCCTTACCCGCGTCGCTGTCGCGGCGCGTCACGACCGACCTCTTGCGACGCGAGCTCGGTTTCGCCGGACTCGCCGTGACCGATGATCTGGAGATGGGCGCACTCGCGTCGATCGGCGAGGCGGCCGCGGGCGAGCGCGCGATCGAGGCGGGCGCGGACTACGTGCTCTTCCGATTCGACGAGGCCGCGCAGCGCGACGGTCATCGCCTCATCTCGGTCGCGATCCGCAACGGCTCGCTGCCCAACTTCGAGGTCACGCTCCAACGTCTCCTCGACGCGAAGCTGCGCTACGGCATCCTCGACCAGCAAAGCGTTCCCGCACCGGATCTCACCGCGAATGCCGCGGCCGCCCTCGACATCGCCCGGTCGAGCATCACGCTCGTGCACAACGACGGGAGGGTCCTGCCGCTGCGCGGGCGCGTCTACGTGGTCTCAACGACGACCGCCGACCTCACGCCGCTGCCGGGGGACAGCGACCTCGCGACCGAGCTCGAGCGTGCACGCCCCGACGTCATGGGTCGAAAGTTCGGGACGACCATCAGCGATTCGGTCATCACCAACGTGCTGGATGAAGCCAGGTCGGCCGACGTGGTGGTCGCCGGCGTGGCCGACATCGGCATCAACGACGATCAGCTGAAGCTCGTATCGCGTCTGGCCGCCGCGAAGCCGACGGTGCTCGTTTCCCTGCGCGGACCGTACGACGTGGCCATCGCGCCGAACGTCGCTGCCTGCGTGTGTGCGTACGACGGCCGAGTGCCGACGCTGCGCGCGCTCACCGAGGTCCTCAACGGCGCTCGCAAGCCGGCAGGGTCCTTGCCGGTGACGGTCAGCGCGCGCCACCCGATCGGCGCGGGGATGCGCGACTTCGTATGAGCGGTCTTGCGTCGCCCGCGCGGCCCGTCGTCGCGACGGGGATCGGCTCGCTCTACACGGCGTGCGTCGTGCGTGTGGAGCGCCGCGGCGAGGTCGACCAATTCGCCGTCGGGTCACTGTGCCCCGATCCGCGCGCCGGCCCGGACGCTCCGTGCACCGTGGATGCGCTCTTTGACCTCGCGTCGCTGACGAAGCTCGCGACCACCGCACTGGTCCTGTCGTTCGTCAAGGACCGCGTCCTAACGCTCGAGACTCCCTTCCGCGAGATCGTCCCCGATTTCCGCGGTGGTCGGAAGGACGACGTCACGCTCCGGCACGTGCTGACGCACACCGCCGGCCTCAAGTGGTGGCTCCCGCTCTGGAAGGAGACGCAGTCCCGGGAGGAGGCGTTCTGGCGCGCGGCGCAGGAGCCGCTCGCGCAGGACCTCGGCACATTCACCTACAGCGACCTCGGCTACATCCTGTTCACGCAGGCGCTCGCCACCATCGGTGGCAAGCCGTTCGGGGAGCTGATGCGCGAGCGGGTCCTGGGGCCGGTCGATGCGCTCGACGCGGATTTCGGCCCCCGTCTCTCCGAGCGCTGCGTCGCGACGGAAGAGGACACCGAGTGGCGGATGCGCCGCCTCCGCGGTGAGGTCCACGACGAGAACGCCTTCGCGTTCACGGGGACGTCGGGCCACGCGGGCCTCTTCGGGACGGCCGCCGACGTGGCGGCGATCGCGCGGATCTTCCGCGACGGCGCCGTGATCGGCAACGATCTCGCCACACTCGCGCGCACGGAGCACGTCAATGAAGCCAACGTGCGGCGCGGCATCGGGCTCGCACTCCGCGCACCGGACGGTCCGATGGTCGGGCACCACTTCAGCGTCGACGCCTACGGGCACACCGGCTTCACCGGCACGTCGGTCTGGATCGATCCTCGGCTCGACCTCACCGTGATCCTGCTGACGAACCGCGTGTACTTCGGTCGCGGCAACGACGACGCGATGTACCGCTTCCGCATCGCGGTGCACGAAGCCGTGTCCGCGCCGTTCGCGTGAGAATCGACCGGTGATCGCCGTCGGCATGATGTCCGGCACCTCCGGAGACGGGATGAACCTGGCCGCGATCGAGATCGAGCCGGGCCCCCGTCCCAGCGTGCGCGTGATCGCGACGGCCGAGCATCCGTATGCATCCGCGATCCGTGACGCCGTGCTGCGCGCCGGAGCGGACGTACCCTTCAAGCTGTCCGACATCGCGCGACTGCACGCATCGCTGGGGGACGCCTATGCGGCGGCGGCCTCCGACTTCATCGCCGGCCTGCCGGCGCGCCCGGACGTCATCGCCCTCCACGGGCAGACGGTCGCGCACCTCCCGGGTGAACACACGACCCTGCAGATCGGTGACGCATCGCGTGTGGCACGCGCGACCGGCGTGACAACGGTCGATGACTTCCGCAGCGCCGACATGGCCGCGGGCGGCGAGGGCGCGCCGCTGGTCCCGTTCGGCGATCACGTCCTCTTCGCCGCGCGCGCGCCGATCGCCGTGCTCAACCTCGGCGGCATCGCGAACCTCACCCTCATCCCGACGGCGTCGAGCGACGACGTGATCGCGTTCGACACCGGACCCGCGAACATGCCCAGCGACGCGATCATCGCGCCAACGGGCGAGTCCTTCGACCGCGATGGCCGCCGCGCCCGAGTGGGCCGCGTCAACGAGCGCGCGCTCGCGGAGGCGCTCGCGCATCCGTACTTCGCGCGCCGCGCGCCCAAGAGCACCGGACGCGAGGAATTCGGTAAGCCGTTCGCGACACGCCTCGTCGAGCGCGTCACGGCCGACGGTGGATCGCTCGACGACGCGCTCGCCACCGCGCTCGCGGTCACGACGCGCAGCATCGCCGACTCGCTCGAGCGCGAGACACCGCCCGGCGTGACGTGGACGATGCTCGCGGTCGCGGGCGGCGGCGCGCGGAACGCCGCGCTCATGGAGTCTCTCGCGAGCGCCGTGGCGCCGCTGCGCGTCGTGAAGACCGACGAGCTGGGCATCCCGTCGAACGCCCGCGAGGCGATCGGCTTCGCGATCATGGGCGCGTACCGACTGCGCGAGCTGTTCAACGTACTTCCGAGCGCGACCGGCGCGCGCCAGGCGGTGCGCGGCGGCTCGGTGCATCTTCCATAGTGGCTACGCCAATCGTCGTCGGCATCGACGCGGGTGCGTCGAAGACACGCGCGTTCGCCGTCGATAAGGCCGGCACCGTCGTGGGCCGGGGCGCGGGTGGGGGCGGCAATCTGCTCACCTCGCCCGATCCGCAGGGCGCGATCGCGGCGGCGCTCGCGGAGGCGCTGGGCGGGCGCGCCGCCGACGCGGTCGTGCTCTCGTGCGCGGGCGGCGATCGCGCGACGGAACGCACGCGCGGCCACGAGATCCTCACCCAGCTCGCGCCACCCGGCGCGAAGCTGCTCGTGACGCACGACGCGATCGCCGCGCTGTATGCGGGGAATCCGACGGGCTGCGGCGTCGTCCTCATCGCCGGTACCGGCTCGATCGCGTACGGCCGGAACGAGGAAGGCGAGGAGGACCGCGCCGGCGGTTGGGGATACCTCATCGGCGACGAGGGGTCGGCGGTCTGGTGCGGTCTCGAAGCGCTGCGAGCGATCTCGCATGCGGTCGACGGCCGCGGCGCTCCGACGCGCATGACGGCGCTCCTGTTCCAGCAGCTCGGCGTCGGGCAGTTCAGTGACGTGCTGCCGCTGGTCTACGGCCGCCCGCATCCCGCACCCGCGATCGGTGCCGCAACGCGCGCGCTCGCCAGCGCATCGGCCGAGGGCGACGCAATGGCCAACGCGATCCTGCAACGCGGCGCGAACGCTCTCGCGCGCGCTGCGACCGTCGTCGCGCTGACACTCGCGCTTCCCGCCGGACCGGTCTATCTGGCAGGGGGCGCCTTCGAGAACCTGCCGCTCCTGCAGCGCCTCGTTCAGCTCGACCTGCTCGGACTGCTGCCGCAGGCCGCGGTCGAGCCGGTGCGCGAGGAGCCGGCGATGGGTGCGGCGCGTCTCGCGGCCGCGCTGGCCTGGGGCACGACGTGAGCGGGCCCCGCGACCACCCCGAGCAGCCACGTCCGACCGAGGCGCGCAACGAGAAGGCGCGCGGGCTCGCGTCATTCACGACGCGCCAGATCCTCGAGCTGATGAACGATGAGGACGCGACCGTGCCAGGCGCGGTGCGCGCGGCGCTTCCGGAGATCGAGAAGGCCGTCGACGAGATCGTGGGAGCGCTGCGCGCCGGACACCGTCTCCGCTACATCGGCGCCGGCACGAGCGGACGGCTGGGCGTGCTGGACGCGAGCGAAGCGCCGCCGACGTTCGGCGTCGACGAAGAACTGGTGCGCGGCATCATCGCCGGCGGCGACGTGGCGCTCCGCCATGCGGTCGAGGGCGCGGAGGACGATTCGAGCGCAGGCGCGCGCGCGGCGCGGGATCACGTCCGCGCCGGCGACGTGCTGGTGGGCATCTCCGCCAGCGGACGCGCGAAGTTCGTGACGGCCGCGATGGTCATGGCGCGCGAGCTCGGTGCCCGCACGGTCGCGCTGACCTGCGACGGCTCGTCGCCGCTCGCGAAGGACGCGGACATCGCCATCGCGGTCGATGTCGGTCCGGAGGTCCTCGCGGGCTCGAGCCGCCTCAAGGCCGGCACGGCGACGAAGCTCGTGCTGAACATGCTGTCGACCGCGGCGATGATCCGTTCGGGCCGCACGCGCGGCGATCTCATGGTCGATCTGCGTGCGACGAACGCGAAGCTGAAGGAGCGCGCGATCCGCATGGTGCGGGACGAGGCGCACGTCAGCGAGGACGAGGCGCGGGCACGTCTCGAGGCCGCCGACTGGAGCGTCCGCAAAGCGCTCGAGCGATGAAGCTCATCGTCAACGCGGACGACTTCGGCTACAGCGAGCGCGTCTCCGCCGGCATACTGCGCGCGCACCGTGACGGCATCGTGACGGCGACGACGTTCATGACGAACGCGCCACACACGGAGGGCGCCGCGCAGCTGGCGCGCGCGGCGCCGTCACTGGACATCGGCGTGCATCTGGTCGTGAGCTACGGTCGGCCGATCGCCGACGTCGAGCGCGTCCGATCGCTCGTCGACGCGGATGGAAGGTTCTTTCGACCCAAGGAGGTCCTGGCGCGCGGCATCGATCGCACGGAGGCGCTCACCGAGTACCGCGCGCAGTACGGGAAGGCGCGCGAGCTTCTCGGACGCCGGCCGACGCACCTCGACACGCATCACTGGGTGCACGACCACCCCGCGCTCGAGTGGGCGATCGGCGAGCTCGCCCGCGAGACGGGCGCGGCCGCGCGCATCCACTCGGACGAACAGCGCGACCGACTCCGTGCCCGCGGCGTACGGACTCCAGATCACTTCGCGCGCGAGTTCCAGCACGAAGGGAAGATCGGCGTCGAGCAGCTGCTGGATCTGTTCGAGCGGCTCGCGAAGCACACGGGCATCAGCGAGCTGATGTGCCATCCGGGAGAGGCCGACGCGGACCTGGTGAAGAAGTCGGGCTACGCGCGCGAGCGCCCGACCGAGCTGGCAACGCTCACCGACCCGCGCGTCCGAGCCGCGGTGAAAGACCTCGGCATCACGCTTGCGACGTTCGCCGACGTATGAGGAAGGCGCTTTGGGTCGTGCGCGACCGCATCACGAACGCGTACGCGATCGACGAGCTGCTCGCGGACGCCACGTCGCGCGGCATCTTCGACCTGGTCGTGCAGGTCCGCGGCCGCGGCGACGCCTACTACCGCTCCAGGCTCGAACCGCAGGCGCTCGCGCTCGCCGGCGCTGACCTTGATCCGCTCGGCCATCTCACCCGTTTCGGCGCGACCGTCGGCGTCCGCATCCACGCCTGGGGGAACGTGTTCTTCGTGTGGTCGGACCCCAGCGGCGCGATGCCCGGCTCGCCCGCGCATCTGGTCAACAGCCATCCGCAGTGGCTGCTTCGCCCCGGCGGCGTGAAGTACCTCGACCCGGTCGGAGGGTCCGATTGGGAGGGTATCTACACCGATCCGGCGAGTGTGGCGGCGCGCGAGCACACCCTCACCGTCTTCACCGACATCGTTTCGCGCTATCCGGTCGAGGGTTTTCACTACGACTACGTCCGATATCCGCAGGTCACCTACGCGGCGAGCCCCGATGATCACGAACACGTCACGACGCTGGTCCGCCAGGGCGCAAAGCGGCTGCGCCGCGCGCGTCCGGGCGTCGTGATCTCCGCGGCGGTATTCCCGGACCCCGACGTCGCGCGCGATCGCGTCCTGCAGCACTGGCCCGAGTGGGCCGCGGAGGGACTGATCGATCTCGTGTGCCCGATGGCGTACCGCCGCGACACCGCGGAGGTCGAGCGACTGCTCTCGCGCGCGCGCGAAGCCGCGCCGCGGACCGAGATGTGGGGCGGCCTGATGGCCTACAAAGGAGAGCGGGAGCTGCTTCGCGATCAAGTACGCGCCGCGTCGCGTGCCGGCTGTGAGGGAGCGATCCTCTTCGCCTACGACCCCGATTCCCGCGATCTTCTGGACGTTTTCGCCGAGGCCTAGCGGCAGGGGTACTCTCTTGTCCCCGTGCCGAACGAACCGACACCAACACCGGTCGCACCGGCTCCCCCAGAGGAGCCGCGCCGGCCCGACCCGCTCGCCGCGGCCGTGGCGGAGGGTGTCGTGAAGCTGCGACGCGAGGCCGGTCTCTCCGAGCGCGCCGCGGCGCGAAAGCTCGGCACGTCGCAGACGCAGCTTCGCCGTATGGAGGATCCGCGCTATCTTCCCTCGCTGCGCTCGCTGCAGCGCGTCGCGCTCGCGTACGGCTACACGCTGAGCGTCGCGTTCGAGCGCGAGGACGCGGCGGCGAAGCGCGCGGCGGTGGCGAAGGAACCGAAACCGAAGCGGGCCGCCACTCCGCGAGCCTCTAGAGCGTCCGCGTCACCTTCGAAAGGCCGGCGGGCTTCTCCGGGTCGCGGCCGTGCCGGCGCGCGACGTGCGCCGCGACGTGCTGTGCAGCGACGACGAGCACGATCGGGCTGAGCAGCTCGCCCACGCGCCGTCGCAGCAGCACCGCGTCGTCCACCTTCGCCGCCAGCGCCTCATCGTCCGTGATCGCGTAGACGCGCGCGCCGCGGCGGCGCATCGTCGCTGCCAGTGAACGCGTCTCGCGCTCCGTCGCGCCGCGAGCCGCGACGAGCAGGACGGGCGTGCCGCGCTCCAGGAGCGCGCGCGGCCCGTGGGCGAAGTCAGCGCTCGAGTACGGCTCGGCCCACACGCGCGCCAGCTCCTTGATCTTCAGCGCCGCTTCAAGGGCGGCGGCGTAGCCGTAGCCGCGACCGAGGACGACCAGAGCCCGAGCCGACCCGATCCTGCGGGCGAGGCGCGTGCCGTCCGGCTCGCTGTCCACCGCCTCGCGCATGGCGTCGGGGAGCTCGGCGAAGTCGAGGGACTTCCCCGCCGCGGCTCCCGCGAGCATCGCGAGCGCGACGCAGGAGGTCGTGTACGTCTTCGTCGCGGCGATCGCGCGCTCCGGCCCGCAGCGGAGCTCGAAGACGTGCTCGGCCGCGCGACCCAGCGACGACGAGGCGCGGTTCGTGATCGCGATCGTGAGCGCACCCTCCAGACGCGCCGCGGCGATGACCGCGGACACGTCCGGCGCGGCGCCGGACTGCGAGATGCCGATCACCGCCCCACCGGCGTAGCGCGGCGGCGTGCCGTACCGCGTCACGAGGGACGGCGCTGCCGACGCGGTGACGATCCGCGCGAGACCCTCGAACAGGTACTTGCCGTACGTGGCCGCGTTGTCCGACGAACCGCGCGCGGCGACGGTCAGGTGCTTGGCGCGAGAGAGAAGCGCGCCGAGGCGCCGCGCGTCCGCGGCGCCCTCCTGGAGCAGGCGCGCCACCGCCGCGGGCTGCTCGGCGATCTCCGAACGAAGAGACATGCTTGGGGATGATGCACGCGCCTGCGCCCGTACGAGTGGGGCAGGACGACCGGCCCACTTGTGGCCGCCTGCGGCGGCGACCAGCATCGCGCCGAGGGACGGAAAGGACGGCATGGGAGGGCTCCGCACGGCGTTCGCGACGCTGGCTGGTCACGGCGGGCGGGCCCGCCTTGCCGAGCGCGCCGCCGCGTATCTGGGCGAGCGTCTATCCACCGATTACGTTGTGCTTGCGCGCTACGCGCCGCGCGATGTCAGCTCCGACGTCGTTCCGCTCGTCGTCCTCGGTCCTCACGGCGTGCTGGTCGTCGAACCGCGGGATGAGGAGGGCGCCCTCGTCTGCTACCAGGATCACTGGTACCGGCGGACCGGCCCGGGGGCGTCGCATCCGCTCTCCGACTCGCCCTCCAAGCGCGCCCACGCGAACGCCGCGCGCGTGAAGGGCGATCTCGCGAGCGGCGGGTTCATCTACACGCCTGTTGACGGCGTCGTCGTCCTGACGCGCGGGCAGCCCGACGACGTCGGCAGCTCGTGCGTCCCGGTGATCGCGGGGATGGACGGACTCGTGCGCCATCTCGAAGCCCACACAAAGCGCGACAGCTCGATCGAGCACACGCGCGCGCTCGTTGTTGCGCTTTCGGGTCCGATCCGTCTCGCGACCGCCTAGACCGGCCGCCGGGCGCGCAATATGGCAGTGTGAGGCTCACGGGCGTCGTCTTACTCGCCGTGCTCACGGCTTGTAGCGCGACACCGATGACCACTCCGACACCCACACCATCGGCAAGCGCGCCAGCGACAGTCGCGGTCGTCTGCGGGACCATCAGCGACTTCGTCAGCGACAACAGTCAGACGAACGGATCGTTCGTTCTGAACTCAGCAGGACGAACGCCCATCAGGATCACCATCCCTGCCGGAAGACTCGGCGGAAGCGCATCGGGCTATGTCTGCATCCAGGTGCTCGCCGGAGTGCCGTACCCCCACTTCGGTGGCTTCGTCCCTGGAGGAGTTCGAGCGTTGTTCATCGACCAGGGCACGTTTCCGGCAACGATGGCAATCCCATCGCCAGCTGGTTTTGTGCTCCCGCAGGCATGCGCGTTCATCGTCCCGCCAATCGTCGGCGCCGATCAGACCGAGTGGAAAGTCGACTGCGGCGCGGCGAACAACAACGCGCGCGGAATCCTCGGGCCTGCTCTCGCGCAGCAAGGATGGACGTCTTGTGGCGCTGGCCTCGCGACCGAGCGATGGCGGAAGAACGACGTGATGCTCGGAGTTTCGGAATCTTCCCTTGCGGCAGGCGATTACCCGCGGTTAAGTCAGCCCGCGCGTGTCGGCTCGCCCTGCGCGTGAGCGCGCAGGCCCGCGAACAGATCCGTCTCGAGCGGCGGTCCACCAGGCTCCGGGAACTCGCGAATGAACGTCTCCTCGGTGAAGATCTCGGGCAGCTCCGCGCGCGCTTTCGCCCACATCACGAGATCGGGCTTCTGCGTCTGGTGCGCTTCCATGGCGTGGACCTTCGCGGCGAGGACCTCGCGCACATCGATGACCGCGCCGAGACGATCGCGCGTCCAGCGCTGCGGCTTCACGGCAAGGGTTTCGATGTACCGCGCGAACGAAGGCATGAGCGAAGACAGCCGATCGATGAGCTCCGCCGCCGCGACGTATCGATAACACCGCTTGGCATGCCAGTGGGCTCCGAGCTCGGGCTCGTACCGCTGTATACCGGCCAGCTCGATGCCCTTGAGCGCGCGCTCCCCGGCGGCGATGTGATCGGGATGTCCGTAGCCGCCGTCGGGCCCCCAGATGATCACCACCTCGGGTCGCACGCGCCGCAGCCAGCGCACGATGTCGCGCACGACCCAGTCCTCATCCACGGCGGCGAGGCCGCCGTCGGGGTACCGCAGGCACGTGACGCTCGCTGCGCCCATACGACGACCCGCCTCCGCGAGCTCTCGCGCGCGGGTCGGCCCAACGAGCTCGCGCGGAACGATCGCGTCGTCAACTCCGGCCCAACCCTTCTCGCCCTCGGTGAGGCAGAGGCTGTGGATCTCGATCCCCTCCCGCGCGTAGCGGATCAGCGTGCCACCCGTGCCGAAGGTCTCGTCATCCGGATGCGCGAGGATCGTGGCGAGCTTGAGGGGCATCGGGGCGACGATACCTGACGGTATCGCAGCGCTCCGACGCATCGGTGCGCCGACGTATCCTCGCGGAGTGAGCGGAACCGCGCGGATCGTCGTCGTCGAGGACGACCCATCTGTCGCGGAGCTGGTCACGCTGTACCTGCGCAACGCGGGCTACATCGTCGAACACGCCGCCACCGGGGCGCGAGCGCGCGCTCTCTTCGACGAGGTGAAGCCCGCGCTGGTCGTGCTCGACCTTGGTCTCCCGGATGCGGACGGCATCGACCTCCTGAGCGAGCTGCGGGGCCGCGCGGACACGCCCGTGATCGCCCTCACCGCGCGGGCGGAGGACGCGCAGCGCATCGCGGGTCTGGACGCGGGCATGGATGACTACCTCGCGAAGCCCTTCAACCCGAAAGAGCTCGTCTCGCGCGTGCGCGCGATCCTCCGACGCGCCTCGGGCATGCCCGGCGGTGGACGTGTGCTGCGCGTCGGCAATCTCAGCGTCGATCCTGCGCGACACGAAGTCCTGGTTGGCGACCGCGCGGTCGCGCTGCGGGCCAAGGAGTTCGAGCTCCTCGAGGCCTTCTGCCGGCAGCCGGGCATGGTCCTGACACGCGACAAGCTGCTGGAGGACGTGTGGGGTTTCGCGTACCCGGGCGAGACGCGGACGGTGGACGTGCACGTGAAGCAGCTGAGAGACAAGCTCGCCGGGGCCGACGCGAAGATCGAGACGGTATGGGGTGTGGGGTACAAGCTAGCGAGGCCGACGGAGCAAACGAAGCTTGCTCAGGAGGACGGGTGACGCTTGTGAGCGATCAGCGATACAAGATCGTGGCACCCACGACCTGATGTTCGGCACCGTCGCGGGCCGGCTGTTCCTTTCGTATCTCGGTGTCGTCGCGGTCGGCCTGCTCGTCGCCGCCATCACGATCTCCGGTCTCTTCATCCGCTACGAGAACGACGTGCTGCGCCTCCGGCTCCAGGAGCTTTCCGCACCGCTGCTCACCGCGATGCAGACGGGTCTTCGCAGTGGCCAGCAGCCGCGCGAGGTCATCGAGACACTCGGGGAACAGGCGCAGTCCGCCGACGCTCGGCTCCTCGTGCTCTCGAACAACCGGCGGGTGCTGGTCGACAGCGAGAACACGCTCGTCGGCCAGACACTCGCGGCGCCGAGTCAGGCGGGCTTCGGCGGATTCACCGACCGCGACGCGCAGTGGCTCTTCGTGCAGCAGGCGTTCCGCCCCGCCGCGACAGGCGCCGCGAGTCCGGCGATCATCGTCGTCGCACGTCCCCGCGCCGCGTTCGGCGACGCGCTGCGGGCGCTCTTTCCCTCGCTCCTCGTCGCGGGCGTCGTCGCCGCCGGTTTCGCGCTCATCGTCGCGGGCCTCCTGTCGCGGACCATCACGCGGCCGCTGCGCGAGCTCGTCGCTGGCGCGCGCCGCTTCGCGCACGGCGAGTACCGGACGCGCGTGCCGGTCGCGGGACCCGGCGAGGTCGCCGAGCTCGGCGGCGCCTTCAACGAGATGGCCGGTGAGATAGAGCGCGCGCGTGACAGCGAGCAGGCGTTCCTCGCCGACATCTCGCACGAGCTGCGCACGCCGCTTACGTCGATCCAGGGATTCGCGCAGGCCATCGCCGAGGGCGAGGCCGCCGGCGAGGCCGCGCCGCCCGCGGCGAAGATCATCCAGCGCGAGTCGCGCCGCCTGATCCGCATGGTCGAGGGACTGCTCGAGGTCGCGAAGCTGCAGGCCGGCGGACCGGAGCTCGCCCGCGAGCGCGTCGAGGTGGCAGCGCTCGTATCGGGCGCGGTCGCCGCGCTCGAGATGCAGGCGCAGGAGGCCGGCGTGAGCCTGGACGTCGCGACCGGGAGCCTGCCCGCGGTGCGTGGCGATCCCGACCGGCTGGCGCAGCTCTTCACGAACCTCATCGACAACGCGGTCAAGCACTCGCCGCGCGGCGCGTCCGTCGCGGTGCGCGGTTCGCGCGAGGAGGGTCAGGCTGTCGTGCGCGTGCGCGACGCCGGTTCGGGCCTACCGGGCGGCGCGCAGACGCGCCTCTTCCGCAGGTTCTATCGCGGCGACAACGCGCAGCAGAGCGGCGCGGGCCTCGGTCTCGCCATCGCGCAGGCGATCGCCGCAGCGCACGGGGGCGCGATCACCGCGCGCAACGTCGACGAAGGCGGTGCCGAGTTCACGGTGCGTTTGCCAACGGCGTGAGCGCGCTTCGTGGCCCTAGGCTGATCGAATGAGGTGCCTGGTGGCCGCGGTCGCGCTGGCGGTCCTGTCGGCCTGCTCGCTCGGATCGCCGGCTCTCGGTCCGGGCACGTCGAGTAGTGCGGCGCGCACGTCGCCCCCGACAACGGCGCCCGGCTCTCCTGTTGTTCGCGTCGACGCGGCCACGGCGAACCGCGCCCTCGCGGAGCGTGCCCGTCAGCATGGCCGCACCGAGGTCATGCTGTGCCTCTACGTCGATCCGGCCACCGCGTCCGACGCCAGCGCGGCGTTGACCTCGCTGCAGAACTCCGTCAACGCGCTCGTCCTCCAGGGGTACACGGAACTCGGGGCGCGACCCGTGGCCACGTGCCCGCAGCCTCCATTGTTCATTCGCACCAACACGGTCCACCCCAAGAACAGTGGCAGTGGACGCGCGGTCGCCGCGGCTCCGACCGCCGCGTCAGCCAGTCCCTACCAACTGTGGTTGGCACTCACGACGGCGACCCGGATCGACGCCATCTTCGGCGGATTCACCAGCCACCGCGGAACTGAAGAGATCTTCTGCACCGGCGACAACTGCGGATCGATGACCGAATCGATATACACGGACCCATCGACCTTCGGTCGTCCCGGCGATCTGCAGAACGTGATCCTGGAAGGGTTCGGCCTCCTGCAGACGAGGTAGCCGACTCCGTATCCTCGGTAGCCATGGCGCTTGGGGGCATCGTGAAAGGCAAGCGGACCACGCTGCGCACTCCGCTCGAGGATGACCTCGCGTCGTACTCCCGCTGGATGGCCGACATGCGCCTGCGACACGCAGGCCCGATCTGGCACGAGCCCGCGATGCCCGCGACATGGAAGGAGCGGCTCAAAGAGCAGGCGAAGGAGCAGCGCGTCGTGCTGTGGTCGATAGAAGCCGAGGGCCGGCTCATCGGGCTGGCGCGAGCGCGGCTGGGGAGCCTCGAGGGACCGCCCGGTGCGCACCTACAGCACTTCATGATCGATCCGGAAGAGTGGCGGAAGGGCTACGGCTTCGACGCGGCGCTCGCGCTGCATCGCTACTTCTTCGACTACCTCGATCTGCAGCGCTGCGGCATCGAGCTGCACGCGGACAACGTTCCGGCGCTGCGCATCGCCGAGCGACTCGGCTACACCGAGTTCGCTCGCGGCCATGAGGTGCACTACCGCGACGGGGCGTACGTCGATGAGGTGTGGCTCTTGATGCAGCGGGCGACGTGGGACGAGCGATGGGCGAAGAGCGAGCGCGAGTACGTGCCGTTCGGGGTCGTCGGCTGATGTTCGGACCGCGCATCGTCGGGGACAACGGCGTCGAGCTGCGACCGCCTGTGCTGGAGGACTACCACCTGTTCCGCACGTGGGGCATGCTGCCCGAAGTAACGCGCTTCTGGGGACCGCGCTTCACGAACGAGACGCCGGCGACCGCGGAGGAACGTCTCAAGAAGGACCTCGAGAACGACAACATGGTGTTCTGGTCGATCGCGTATCAGGGGGAAACGGTCGGCCTCAACGGGATCTTCGACATCAACTGGACGAACCGCGACGGCGAGACCGGGATCTTCATCGGGCGCCACGATCTCTACGGCAAGGGCATCGCGAGCGAAGCGGTGCGGCTGCGGATGGCCTACGCGTGGAAAGAGCTCGGTCTGCGCCGCACCCACAATTGGATCGCCCTCGCGAACAAAGGCAGCTGGCGCGCCAATCAGAAGTCGGGCTACTCGCAGATCGGCACGTACCCGCGCTCGTGGTTCCGTTCGGGCGAGTGGTTCGATGAATGGCTCGGTGAGGCATTTCCGAGGACGTTCCCCGCGGACAAGCTTCCGAGCCCCTGGCGCGATGAAGAGCACCCGAAATGATGGTGTGAGCGCCGCGGAACAGGTACAATGATCTCGTCCCGCAAGGGACACGCGGCGGCGAGAGTTATCAACGCGGGCGTTCTGAGGCTTTTCTTCCTCCCGAACCCTGGCGAGTTGCTCAAGGCGTCAGCAACTAAATAGGGAGGAAGCTTCAAGAATGAGCTTCACCGACAAGACCCTGACTTGCAAAGACTGCAATCAGGAATTCATCTGGACTTCTGGGGAACAGGAGTTCTACCAGACCCGTGGTCTGGTCAACGAGCCAGGCCGATGCCCGAGCTGTCGTGCGGCACGCCGCGCGAACGGCGGGGGCGCAGGCAGCTCGTACGGCGAGAGCCGTGGCATGGGTGGTCCCCGAGAGTTCTTCTCGGCCACCTGCAGCAACTGCGGCAACGAGGCGCGCGTGCCATTCCAGCCGCGCGGCGACAAGCCCGTGTACTGCAGCTCCTGCTTCGAGCAGGTCCGGCCTTCAGCGACACGTCGATACGCTTAGTTAGCGCACCGATCAGCTGAGAACGAAGAGGCCCGCCGAAAGGCGGGCCTCTTCTATTTCAGACGATCGATCCAGCGATGCGTCGGGTCGATCGTATACAGCGCGCCGACCAGCCAGCCCTTCTGCGCGACATCAAGGCCTGGCAGCGCGTAGAGGAAGTCCGTTTCGTCGACCGGCCGCGGGTCCTTCGACTTGTACAGGAGGTTCACCTCGGGCCGGATGAACGGGTGATCGTTCGCGTCGCGGCGTCCAAGGTCCGCGATATGGAGTCCGATGCGCGGATTGCGCCGAAACGCCCAGCGCTTACCTTCGCTCTCCTCGAAGAGGAGCTCGAGCCGCCACGGATCCGTCGGCGTCTCGCGGGCCCAGACGTCATGGTGCTCGGGGCCGAGGTTCTCGCCCTTCTTCCAGGGGATGAGCTCGCCCGCGTGCGCGATCCGCACGTCCCATTTCGCGAGCGCCTCGCGGAACGCTTGCTGGTCGCGACGCAGGGCGGCCACATCGACGTCGACGTGCCTCCGCGTCTCGTGCCCGATGAACAGGTCGAGCGCCTGGCCGCCGGCGATCCACCACGGCGCCGACACCGGGCCGAGCAGCTTCTTGACCTCCTCGAGGCTGAGCGGCTCCCAGCGCTCGTCCGGCGGCGTGCCCGTGGGGTCCTGCATCAGAAGCCTGAGCTGTACACGTGCTGCACGGGCATGCGATACGTGATCCGAAGCTGCTTCGACCATCCGGCCTCGACGCCGCGCCGCACGCGGTCCTCGCTCTGGTAGTAACGAAGGGCGAGCATGCGGATGTCCGCCTGCGCCACCCGTTGATCGTCGTTCGCCCGGACCGTTCCCTCCACGCGCACGAACTTGTACTGGTCCGGAACGATGAGCGACGCGCGCGGATCGCGAGCGAGGTTCTCCGGTTTCTTCCTGCCGGCCGCGGTGTTGAACACGATCTCGTCGCCCTCGAGCGCGTACCACATGACCGTGAGATGCGCCGAGCCGTCCTCGTTCGTCGTCGCGAGCACCGCGAAACGCGGCTCGTTGAGGAAATCGCGCTCGGCCTGCGTCAGCTCCCGTCGCACGGCGGCCTCATAGCTTGAGTTTCTAACGGAACAGATCGCGCTCTGCCGGACGCACGTACTCCTGCGCGGTCTCCGCGGGCTCGTCGAGCGTGAACCCGCGCACCAGCGCGACGGGACAGCGGTCGAGCTTTCCCATGACGAGCTCTGCCGCGCCCGCGATCTCGTCCGCGACGGCGATCTCGGTGACGCGCAGCTCGTAACCCTCGGGATCGCGCTGGCCCACGTAACGCTTGAGCGCGGGCAATCCCGCGAGGCCGATCGCGACGTTGGTGTGGCCTTCGCGCCACGCCCGCCCGAACGTGTCGGTGACGACCACCGAGACGGTCGCGCCGGCGGTGCGGCGGAACGCCTCACGCAGCCGCGTCGCCGACGTGTCCGGGTCGACCGGCAGGAGGACGACGGCGTCAGGAGCGCCGGCGTTCGAGCGATCGACGCCCGCGTTCGCACACACGAAGCCATGCCGCGTTTCGCAGATCAGGATGCCGCGCTCCCAGCGGACGATCTTCGCGCATTCCGAGAGCACGACTTCGATCTGGCGCGCGTCCTTGCCGGCTTCCGCTGCCATCGCTTGTGCACGCTGGCCCGGCACCACGTCCGCGAGCCGCACGATCCGCCCTTCGCTCTTGGACACGATCTTCTGGGCGATAACGACGATGTCGCCGTCGCGGATCGCGTCACCCTGCGCGAGCGCGGCCTCCAGGATGAGCGTGGCGAGATCGTCGCCCGGACGGATCTCCGGCAGACCGGTGACGGGCGTGACGGTGAGCCGGGTCACGAATTCCTCATACGATGTGCGCCATGTTGACACTCGGCTGGAAAGCGTCCGCGGAGCAGTTCGCGCCCGGCGATCTCCTCCGGTACGGAGTCCTCGCTGAGGAGCTCGGCTTCGACAGCGTCGTCGTCAGCGATCACTTCCACCCCTGGCGCGACACCGGCGGGCACGCGCCCTTCTCGTGGGCCTGGCTCGGCGCGCTCGGCGCCAAGACGTCGCGCGTGCGCATGGGAACGAGCGTCGTGACACCGACGTTCCGTTATCACCCCGCCATCGTGGCCCAGGCCTCGGCCACGATCGCCCTGCTGTTCCCGGGTCGCTTCTTCCTCGGCGTGGGGTCGGGCGAATCGATGAACGAGACGCCCGTCCTTGCGACCGAGTGGCCGGAGCCCGCGGAGCGTTTCCGCCGGCTGCGCGAGGCAGTGAAGCTGATGAAGCTCCTCTGGGCAGGCGATTACGTCACGTTCGAGGGGAAGTACTTCAAAACGCGCGAGGCGAAGATCTTCGACAAGCCCACGGACGGTGTGCCGCTCTACATCGCGGCCGCGGGGCCGCAGACCGCGACGTACACGGGCAAGGAGGCCGACGGCTTCATCTGCACCAGCGGAAAGGGCGACGACCTCTACCGCGAGACGCTCCTGCCGGCCGTCGAGACCGGCGCTCGCGAGGCCGGCCGGGATCCCGCGAAGATCGAGCGGACGATCGAGATGAAGGTCTCGTTCGATACCGACCGCGACCGCGCCATGGCCGATACGCGCGAGTGGGCCGCCCTCGCGCTTCCGGCCGAGGACAAGGCGGGCGTCGAGGATCCGCGCGAAATGGAGCGCCGGGCCGCGGCCGCGGCGGACCGCGCGCACACGCGCTTCATCGTGTCCACCGATCCGGACGAGCACGTCGAGAAGATCCGCCGCTACGTGGACTGGGGCTTCACGCACCTGATCTTCCACTTCCCGGGCCAGGATCAGGAACGGGCGATGCGCCGATACGCGCGCGAGATACTCCCCCGCCTGCGTGCCTAGCCTCTCCGACGCCGCGCGCGAGCTACTCGAGAACGCTCGCGTCGCGCATCTCGCGACGGCGGACCAGTACGCGCGGCCACACGCCGTGCCGATCGTCTTCGTCTGGCGCGCGGGGCTCCTGTACACGCCACTCGACCGCAAGCCGAAGCGCGAGGACGACTGGCACGCGCTACGACGGGTGCGGAACATCGAGACGAACGGCCGGGTCGCGATCGTCGTCGATCGCTACGACGAGGATTGGTCCCGGCTCGCGTGGGTGATGCTCGAGGGCATCGCGACGATCCTCGAGACAGGCGAGGAGCGCGACGCGGCCGCGACGCTACTGCG
>Ga0075421_100002481_pt1 | contig 22075 bp, 20 predicted proteins | sample SoiMetdeltSBSDD5_FD_75292 | JGI IMG/M metagenome (GOLD analysis project Ga0075421, IMG submission 75292) | Bulk soil microbial communities from a Populus tree surrounding site in Tennessee, USA - Soil MetaG P. deltoides SBSDD5 | ecosystem: Environmental > Terrestrial > Soil > Tree plantation...
CGGGCTTGACCCGGCCATCTCTCTTCGTCGCAGGCAGATGCGCGGGTCGAGCCCGCGCATGACGAATTGACAATCCCTCCGGACAGAGTCATGGCCGGGCTTGACCCGGCCATCTCTCTTCGTCGCAGGCAGATGCGCGGGTCGAGCCCGCGCATGACGAATTGACAATCCCTCCGGACAGAGTCATGGCCGGGCTTGACCCGGCCATCTCATACGACTCGTCACCCCGGCGAAGGCCGGGGTCCAGCTTTGGGCATCTGCAAAGTGAAGCTGGATTCCGGCTTTCGCCGGAATGACGATAGTGACCGTCGACCTCGGTCCTTTTTCACTTCCCAAACCGGTATCGAACGCCTATATAGCGCCCCATCCTGGAAATCATTGAACGGATACGTCAGAACGCCAGGTTCTGAAGGAAGCCTTCTATGTCCCAAGCACCGCTGATGCCCAAGGCAACTGCCGTCTGGCTGGTCGAGAACACCGGCCTGACGTTCCATCAGATCGCCGATTTCTGCCAGCTCCATGAGCTCGAGGTGAAGGGCATCGCCGACGGCGATGTCGCGCAGGGCATCAAGGGGCTCGATCCCGTGGCGTCGGGCCAGCTTGCCCGCGAGGAGCTCGAAAAGGCCGAGACCGATCCCAACTACCGCATGAAGGTGCAGGAAACGAAAGTCGTCCTGCCGCCGGCCAAAGCCCGGAAGGGCCCGCGCTATACGCCCGTCTCAAGGCGTCAGGACAGGCCCGACGCCATTGCCTGGCTCCTGCGCTATCATTCCGAGCTCACCGATGCACAGATCATGAAGCTCGTCGGCACCACCAAGACGACCATTCAGTCGATCAGAGACCGCACGCACTGGAACGCACCCAACATCAAGCCCGTCGATCCGGTGACGCTGGGCCTGTGCACGCAGCTCGAACTCGATCTGGCCGTCCAGCGCGCGGCACGCAAGCTCAAGAAAGACGGCGCCGAGCCCGCCGCGCGCGGCGCCACCCTGCTCCCCGCCAGCGAGACCGTGGCGAGAACCGAGCCTTCGCCTCAGGCTCCCGCCCCTGAGCCCGAGCCCGCCGCCCGTGAGACGGAAAAGGAATATGACGCCGATTCCGTCTTCGCCAAGCTGAAGGGGTTGAAGCTCGACCGCGACGAAGACAGCTGATGCGCATTTTGATCGTCGGCGCTTCGGGTGATGTCGGCACCGCCGCGCGCCAGGCGCTCGAGACACGCCATGAGATCATCGCCGCCGGCCGCAACTCGGGCGACGTCAAGGTCGATCTGATGGATCCCGCCTCCATCCGCGCCATGTTCGCCAAGCTCGGCAGGGTTGACGCCATCGTCGCCACTGCCGGACATTCGCATTTCGGTCCGCTCGTCAAGATGACGGAAAAGGATTTTCGCAAAGGCCTCGACGACAAACTCATGGGGCAGATCAATCTCGTGCTCGCGGGCCTCGATCACGTCAATGACGGCGGCTCGATCACGCTCACCACAGGCGTACTCGACCGCGATCCCGTGCGCGGCGGCGCCAATGCGGCGGCCGTCAACGGCGCCATTTCGGCCTTCGTCAGAAGCGCGAGCCTCGAAATGCCGCGCGGCATCCGCATCAATGCGGTGAGCCCGGCGCTGCTCGAAGCCTCGGTCGAGAGATACAAGGGTGCCTTCCCGGGTCATCTGCCGGTGAGCTCCGCCCGCGCCGGCCTCGCCTATGTCAAGAGCGTCGAGGGCGCGCTCAACGGCCAGATCATCGTTGCCGACGCTTAGGAATCCGCAGCCGCCGCAAGCCTTGCCGACAGTGCGATGATGACTGCGCCCGCAACCACCACACCCAGAGCTGCGCTCAAGCCTATCGCCTCGCCCAGGAATCCAATGAAGGGAGGCCCGGCCACGAAACCCGCATAGCCGAGCGCGACCACGGCGGCGATGCCGCGGCCGGGGGCTGAGGGTTCGAGCCGCCCGCCGCCGCCGAACAGGATGGGCGCGAGATTGCCGATGCCCGTCCCTGCAATCCCGTAGGCGAGGATCGAGATCACCGGATGAGGCGCCGTCAGCGCCACGATCATGGCGATTGTCAGCGACAGCGCACTGACCCGCACGACGCTGACCGAGCCGAACCGGCTCCTCAAGTGATCGCCGGCAAATCTGGCCAGCGCCATGCCGCCGGCGAACAGCGCATAGCCGAGGACCGCGCGATGGGCGGGAAGATCGAAGGCCTGCTTGAGCTGTATGGCGCTCCAGTCGAGCACCGCCCCTTCCGACATCAGCGCCATGAAGCAAAGGGCTCCAAGGCCGATCGTCGCCCGCGAAGGCAGGGCGAAGAACTGCTCGCCCTCGAGGCCGCGGTCGGCGTCGGCCGGAAGCAGGCGCGGGCCAGCGATCAGAATGAGGCTCACCGCCAGAAGAACGCTCAAGGCCAGATGCGCAGCCGCAGGCAGGCTGGCGAGGATCAGCGCGCTCGCCCCCGCTCCGCTCATCGCCCCGACACTGTACATGCCATGGAACAGCGACATGAGAGGCCTGCCCATGGCCTTCTCGATGGCGAGCCCCTGCGCGTTCATCGCCACGTCCATCGCCCCCATCGCGCTACCGAAAAGCGCAAGGCCGGCGACGAAGGTGACGGGTTCTGGAGCGCTCGCCGGCAGCACGAGAGCGAGGCCGTAGAGGAGCCCCGTGATGAACGTCACCCGCGCGCTCCCGTATCGATTGGCGAGCATGGCCGAGACGGGCATGGCCGCCACCGCGCCCGCCGCGAGCGCGAGGAGTGCCAGTCCGATGCTCGCCAGATCGAGGTCCAGTCGCTGCTGCGCGAGCGGAATATGCGGAACCCACGCCCCGGTGATGAAGCCGTGCATGAGAAAGATGAGAGCGATGGCGGCCCGCGCTCTGGGGATCGTTGCAGCGGTCATGAGTGGAATTCTCTAGGCTGCAAGCCCTTTCGCTGCGAGCGCTGTCTTGATCTCCTCCAGTATGGCGGGATCGTCGATGGTTGCCGGCATGTTCCAGGCATCGCCGTCGGCGATCTTGCGCATGGTGCCGCGCAGGATTTTCCCCGAACGTGTCTTGGGCAGCCGCTGCACCACGAGTGCGGCGCGGAAGGAAGAGACCGCACCGATCCTGTCGCGCACCATCTGCACGCATTCCTGCTCGATGAGCCCATGTGGCCGCTCGACGCCGGCCTTCAGCACGATGAGACCGACGGGAATTTGCCCCTTGATGCTGTCCTTGACGCCGAGCACTGCGCATTCGGCGACCTCGGGATGGGACGCCAGTACTTCCTCCATCGCTCCCGTCGACAACCGATGTCCTGCTACATTGATGATGTCGTCGGTGCGCGCCATGACGTAGAGATAGTCGTCCTCATCCATGTAGCCGGCATCCGCCGTTTGGTAATAGCCGGGAAAGGCGGAGAGATAACTCTCGCGGAAACCTTCATCGTTCTGCCACAGCGTCGGCAGGCAGGATGGCGGCAGGGGCAGCTTGACGCAGATCGCGCCGAGCTTGCCGCGTTCGACCTCATGGCCCCCTTCGTCGAGCACGCGCACGTCATAGCCGGGCATGGCGACCGTGGGCGAGCCGTGTTTCACGGGCAGGAGGCCAAGGCCAAGAGGATTGGCGGCGATGGCCCAGCCCGTCTCCGTCTGCCACCAGTGATCGATCACCGGCACCTTGAGCTTCTGCTCCGCCCATTTGACCGTGTCGGGATCGGCGCGCTCACCGGCGAGAAACAGCGCCCGAAACGCGCTCATCCTGTATGCGCCGATGAGGCGTCCCTCCGGGTCATCGCGCTTGATGGCGCGGAAGGCCGTGGGCGCGGTGAACAGCGCCTCGACATCATGCTCCTCGATGACCCGCCAGAAAGCGCCGGCATCGGGCGTGCCGACGGGCTTTCCCTCATAGAGGATCGTCGTCGCGCCATGGAGCAACGGTCCATAGACGATATAAGAATGACCGACGACCCAGCCCACGTCGGAAGCCGCCCAGAATACTTCGCCGGGTTCGATGCCATAGATGTTGGACATCGACCATTTGAGGGCAACCATGTGCCCGCCACTGTCGCGCACGATGCCCTTGGGTCGTCCCGTCGTTCCGGACGTGTAGAGAATGTAGAGCGGATCGGTGGCGGCGACGCTCACGGCGTTCTCGCGCCGGCCTCGCGCGCGTGCCGCACCCACGACCTCCTCCCAGTCCTCATCGCGGGGGCCAAGCTCAGCTAGGGCCTGTGGCCGGTTGAGGATGATCGTGCCTTCCGGCTTGTGCTGGGCGATCTCGATGGCCTTGTCGAGAAGCGGTTTGTAAGAAACGACGCGCTGTCCCTCGAGCCCGCAGCTCGCCGAGAGGATGAGCCTCGGTTTCGCGTCATTGATGCGCGTGGCAAGCTCATGGGCCGCGAAACCGCCGAACACCACGGAGTGAACGGCCCCGATGCGGGCTGCAGCGAGCATGCCGATCACCGCTTCCGGCACCATGGGCATGTAGAGAATCACGCGGTCACCCTTGCCGACGCCGCGGTCCTTGAGCACGCCAGCGAATGTCTCGACCTCGCTTAGGAGTTGCCTGTATGTGAAGCTCACCTTCATGGACGTGACGGGACTGTCGTAGATGAGCGCCTTCTGCCCGCCGCGGCCGCGCTCCACATGCCGGTCGAGGCAGTTGAAGCATGTGTTGCATCGGGCGCCCACGAACCAGCGGTCGAGCCCGTCGATCCTCTCAAACACGCGCTGCCACGGCCGGGTCCAGTCGATGTCCTGCGCCGCCTCGGCCCAGAAGCCTTCAGGATCCTTCGTCCAGCGTTGATAGACCTCTCGGTATCGGCTCATCGCACTCTCGCTTCGTTGGAGCGTGGCGATATTGGCGCAGGGCTTGCATCAAGGTCAATCGCGCCAGATGCGCGGATCAAGTCCGCGCATGACGGTTGAGATCAGCGTCATGGCGGGGCTTGACCCGGCCATCTCATTCACCACTGCACTCGTCACCCCGACGAAAGTCGGGGTCCAGCTTTCCCGTTTCGTCATGCGCGGACTTGATCCGCGCATCTCCTGCCCAACACAGCGAGATCACCGGGTCAAGCCCGGCGATGACGACTGTGGGGCGCCTTCACCGCAATGACGATACAAATATCGAACGGTTTCGCCTATGGTCTCATCGACCAGTGCCATCGCCCGTGTGACCCATGATGAATCCTTACGATGAGCTGCCCCGGACTCCCGCCAATTATCAGCCTCTGACCCCGCTTGGCTTCCTCGAACGCTCGGCCGCCGTCTATCCCGATCACACCGCAATCATTCATGGAGCAAGGCGCTTCTCCTACCGCGACTTTTACGCGCGCAGCCGGCGCCTCGCCTCGAGCCTCAAGCAGCACGGCGTCTCACGCGGCGACACCGTGTCCGTCATGCTCGCCAACACGCCGGCCATGCTCGAGGCGCACTACGGCGTGCCTATGACGGGCGCCGTGCTCAATACGCTCAATACCAGGCTCGATGCGCCGGTCATCGCCTTCTCCCTCGATCATGCCGACGCCAAGGTGCTCATCGTCGACCGTGAATTCTCGCAAACGGTGAAGGAAGCGCTGAAACTCACCAAGTCCGCAAGACCCCTGCTCATCGACTATGAGGATGGGGAGTTCGAGGGAGAGCCACTATCGGAACTTGGCTACGAGCAGTTCATTGCCCGCGGCGATCCGGAGTTCCTTTGGTTCGGGCCGCAGGATGAATGGGATGCGATCTCGCTGAACTACACCTCGGGAACGACCGGCAATCCCAAGGGCGTCGTTTACCATCACCGCGGCGCCTATCTCCTGGCCCAGGGCAACGTTCTGACCGCATCGATGCCGAAGCATCCGGTGTATCTGTGGACCCTTCCCATGTTCCATTGCAATGGCTGGTGCTTCCCATGGACGATCTCCGTCGTCGGCGGAACTCATGTCTGCCTGCGCTGGGTCAGGTCCAAGGCGATCTGGCAGGCACTCGAGGAGCACCGCGTAACCCACCTCTGCGGCGCTCCCATCGTCATGTCGACGATCCTCAACGCTCCCGCCGAGGAAAAGCGCAGCCTCACCCAGCGTGTCGAGTTTTTCACCGCCGCGGCACCTCCTCCTGAGGCCGTGCTCGCCGCCATGGCGGAAGCGGGCTTCAACGTCACTCATCTCTACGGCCTGACCGAGACCTATGGTCCCGCCGTCGTCAATGATTGGAACGCCGCCTGGGACGATCTCCCCTCATCTCCGCGGGCGCGCCTCAAGGCCCGCCAGGGCGTGCGCTACCTTCCGCTCGAGGAGCTCGACATTCTCGATCCCGAAAGCATGGCACCCGTGCCGCGCGACGGCGAGAGCATGGGCGAGGTCATGTTTCGCGGCAACGTCGTCATGAAAGGCTATCTCAAGAACAACAAGGCGACGGAAGAAGCCTTTCGCGGCGGCTGGTTTCATTCGGGCGATCTCGGCGTCATGCACAAGGACGGCTACGTGCAGCTGAAAGACCGCTCCAAGGACATCATCATCTCGGGCGGCGAGAACATCTCATCGATCGAGGTCGAGGATCGCCTCTACAAACATCCAGCCGTCCAGCTGGCGGCGGTGGTCGCCCGACCCGACGACAAATGGGGAGAGACGCCTTGCGCTTTCGTCGAGCTTAAGCCTGGCTCCCATGTTGCAGCCGAGGAGCTGATTCAATGGTGCCGTGGCGGTCTCGCCCATTACAAATGTCCGCGCCACGTGATCTTCGCGGAGATTCCCAAGACTTCGACGGGCAAGATCCAGAAATTCAAGCTGCGCGAAATGGCCAAGACGGCGTAATCAAGTCCGCGCATGACGGTCCGAAAAAGCGTCATGGCCGGGCTCGACCCGGCCATCTCCAGTTGGCCTTCGTCACCCCGACGAAAGTCGGGGTCCAGCTTTCGGGGTCCGCAATATGAATGGCGAAAAGCATCATGGCCGGGCTCGACCCGGCCATCTCGGACGATTCATTGGTTAACAATTAAACGCAAAAACCCCCGGCTGCCGGCCCACGAGGCCGGCGGTCGCACTCGGCAATCGAAGCGGCTCGTCTGTTCCTAACCCCGCATCCGGGATTCGAGCCGGGCAATCTCGTCCTTCAGCTTCAGCTTCTTTCGTTTCAGTTCGGCGATGGCCAGATCGTTGGAGCTCGGATGAGCAAGCTCTTCCTCGATCTGCATGTCTAAAGCCTTATGCTTCGCCGTCAATTCACTCAGATGCGTCTGAAGCGTCATCCAGGCCTCCACCGTTATGATGGTACAACGCGTCTATAATGGCACATTTTGCCCTTCCTGTCGAACGCCCCGCTCGTCAAAGTTTAATTCTGGACAACTCGCAATCCTTGACTTGCACTGGAACCGAAACGACGCAAAAATGGTTGTCCCCGAGGTGAGCATGGAAGCAGAAGCTGAGGACGAGCTTCGCGCGCGGCTTGCTGAATTGAAGCAGCAGCATCGCGATCTCGACGCAGCTATTGCCTCTCTTGAGAGCAGCGCCTCCCGTGACCAACTTCATCTCACACGCCTAAAAAAGCAGAAACTGCTGCTGAAGGACCAGATCCAGAAGATCATGGACCGGCTGATACCGCCGATCATCGCTTGACTTGACGCCATCTCCTCAGGCCAATGACGGCCCATGCCTCAAGAGCAGAAGCCAAAGGTCGCCATCATCATGGGTAGCCAGTCCGACTGGCAGATCATGCAGCATGCCGCCGAAACGCTGAAGGCACTCGGCATCGCCCACGAGACGCGGATCATCTCCGCCCACCGCACCCCCGAGCGCCTCTATGAATTCGCGAGAACCGCGCAAGCCAACGACTTCAAGGTCATCATCGCCGGTGCCGGCGGCGCCGCCCATCTCCCGGGCATGACTGCCGCCATGACGCTCCTGCCCGTCTTCGGCGTGCCCATCGAGACGCCGGCGCTCAAGGGCCACGACAGCCTTCTCTCCATCGTTCAGATGCCGGCCGGCGTTCCCGTCGGCACCCTCGCCATCGGCAAGCCGGGAGCGGTGAACGCCGCTCTCCTCGCCGCCCAGGTGCTGGCTCTGAGCGATCACTCGATTGCCAGTTCGCTTCGCACCTGGCGCGAGGAACAGACGGCCTCGGTCGCAGCCCATCCGCGCTCCGATGCCTGAAGCGCGTTTTTCGCCTCTGCCACCTGGGTCGGTGATCGGCATTCTGGGCGGCGGTCAGCTTGGCCGCATGCTGGCGCTTGCCGCGACAAAGCTCGGCCTTCGCACCCACATCTACTGTCCCGATCCCGACAGCCCCGCTTTTCAGGTCTCCGACCGGCGCACCGTGGCCGCCTATGAGGATCACGTGGCTCTCGAAGCCTTTGCCAGATCCCTCGACCTCGTGACCTATGAATTCGAGAACGTGCCGGCCGATACGGCGGCGGCTCTCACGCGCCATGTTCCGGTCGAGCCTCAGCCCTCGGTGCTGGACATCACCCAGGATCGCTACACGGAGAAATCTTTCGTCAGGAGCCAGGGCTTGAACGTTGCTCCCTTCGAAGCGGTGTCGACCCCGCAGGAGATCGCCGTGGCTGTTTCCCGCATCGGCTATCCCGCGGTCCTCAAGACCCGCCGCTTCGGATACGATGGCAAGGGCCAGGCGCTGATTTCTAACTCATCGGCAATCGCGCCCGCATGGTCGGCGATGGGCGCAAGGCCCGCCATTCTCGAAGCCCATATTCCCTTCCAGAAGGAAATCTCGGTGATCCTGGCGAGAGGGCGCGACAGCACCGTCCGCATCTTCGATATCTCGGAAAACCGCCATGAGAATCACATCTTGCGCTCATCCATCGTTCCCGCCGGCATCGGCGAGGAGGCCGCCGCTTCCGCCCGCGAGCTTGGCTCCGCCCTGGCGAACGCGCTTGGGCTTGTGGGGGTGATGGCCGTTGAGCTTTTCCTCGTCGAGAAGGAGGGCCGTGAGCACTTGCTCGTCAACGAGATCGCCCCCAGGGTTCACAACTCCGGCCACTGGACTGAGGATGCCTGCCTCTTCTCCCAGTTCGAGCTTCACATCCGCGCCATTGCCGGCTGGCCCCTGCCCGAGCCGCAGCGTTACTTCGATGTGGAAATGACCAATATCTTGGGCCCCGAGGTTGAAGCCTGGCGAGACTTTGCCGGCGAGCCGCAAACGGCCCTCCATCTCTATGGGAAAAAGGAAAGCCGGCCCGGTCGCAAGATGGGCCATGTGAACCGGTTGAAGCTCCGGAAAATGGGCTAGTTTCCAATTGCTTGGCGCGTCCCTCTCGACAGTTTCCCTCAACTCTGTTATCCACGCTCCCGGTTTTGGAGGGCGGTCCCCTCTCGATGAGGTCGGCATGTGCCACGGGCGCAGCCGGCGTCATGCCGTACATAATTAGGAAACTCGAACACGAAGGTTTGCTCGTGCAGGTAATTGTTCGCGACAACAACGTCGATCAGGCGCTCAAGGCCCTCAAGAAAAAAATGCAGCGCGAGGGCATTTTCCGGGAAATGAAACTGCGTGGCCATTATGAGAAGCCCTCCGAGCGCAAGGCGCGCGAGAAGGCTGAGGCCATCCGCCGTGCCCGCAAGCTCGCCCGCAAGAAGCTGCAGAGGGAAGGCCTTCTGCCTGCACCCAAGAAGGTCGAGCGCCCCGCGCGCTAGCACGGCGCTTCCTCACCTCGATCGTCACACATTGATTTGTCACTCGTCACCCCGGCGGAAGCCGGGGTCCAGCTTCGGGCACCCGCAAAGTGCAGCTGGATTCCGGCTTACGCCGGAATGACGATATTAGATGCGCGGGTCTTTGCCCGCGCATGACAGGTGTTGGAAGCGTCATGGCCGGACTTGATCCGGCCATCTCCCGTCGCTCGCTGAGATCACCGGGTCAAGCCCGGTGATGACGAACTGAGGCTTTGCCGGGATGACGAAGCGAGGCTGCCTAAAACGACTTCACGATCTCCTCGACCATCTTTTTGGCGTCGCCGAACAGCATCATGGTGTTGTCGCGATAGAACAGCGAATTATCTATTCCCGCATAGCCCGAGGACAGCGATCGTTTGAGGAACATCACTGTATTCGCCTTCCAGACTTCGAGCACCGGCATGCCATAGATGGGCGAGCTCGGGTCTTCCTCCGCCGCGGGATTGGTGACGTCGTTGGCGCCGATGACGAAAGCCACGTCCGTTTGCGTGAAGCTTGAATTGATGTCCTCGAGCTCGAACACTTCATCGTAAGGCACATTCGCTTCCGCCAGCAGCACGTTCATGTGTCCGGGCATGCGTCCCGCCACCGGGTGGATCGCAAATTTGACGCCGACCCCTCCCTTCTTCAGGAGCTCCGACATCTCCCGCACGGCATGCTGAGCCTGCGCCACCGCCATGCCATAGCCCGGAACGATGATGACGGAGCCCGCATTCTTCATGAGGAAGGCAGCATCCTCGGCGGAGCCCTGTTTGACGGGTTTGGCCTGCGCCGCTTCGCCCTGCGGAGCCACCGCCTCGCCGCCGAAGCCGCCGAGGATCACGTTGAAGAACGAGCGGTTCATGCCCCTGCACATGATGTAGGAGAGGATCGCGCCCGAAGAGCCGACGAGAGCGCCCGTGATGATGAGCGCGATGTTTCCGAGCGTGAAGCCGATGCCGGCCGCCGCCCAGCCCGAGTAGGAATTCAGCATCGATACCACGACCGGCATGTCCGCCCCGCCGATCGGGATGATGATCAAGACGCCGAGCGCGAAGGACAGGAGCACGATCATCCAGAACAGCACCGCACTTGCCGTTGCGCAGAACCACACGATCAGGACCAGCAGCAGCAGCCCGAGCGCGAGATTGACGTAATGCTGTCGCTGAAACACGACGGGCGCACCCGACACGAGCCCCTGCAGCTTGGTGAAGGCCACGATCGAGCCGGTGAAGGTGATGGCCCCGATGGCGAGGCCGATCGACATCTCGACGAGGCTGCCCGCATGGATGCGTCCATCCTCCGCGATGCCGAAGGCTTCTGGTTCATAGAGTGCCGCCGCCGCCACGAACACCGCCGCAAGCCCGACGAGCGAATGAAACGCGGCGACGAGCTGAGGCATCGCCGTCATGGCGATGCGTCTCGCTGTCACGGCGCCAATGCTGCCGCCGATGGCGAGCCCGCCAATGATGAGAACCCACGCCTTCGCCGAATCGGGAGGTGCGGCCGCAAGCGTCGTCCCGACCGCGAGCGCCATCCCCGCCATGCCGAGCCGATTGCCGCGCCGCGCCATCTCCGGGTTGGAAAGGCCGCGCAGCGCCTGGATGAACAGCGCCCCCGCCGCGAGATAGAGGAGGGCGACGAGATTGGCGGGCATCTATTTGCCCTTCTTCTTGTACATGCCGAGCATGCGCTGGGTGACGAGAAAGCCGCCGAAGATGTTGACCGAGGCGAGCACCAGCGCGAGGAAGCCGAACACCATGGCGACGGGCGAGCCGCTCGAGCCGAGTGCGAGCAGCGCGCCCACGACGATGACGGAGGAGATGGCGTTGGTCACCGACATGAGCGGCGTATGAAGCGCCGGCGTCACGTTCCATACCACGTAATAGCCAACGAAGATCGCCAGCACGAAGATTGCGAACAGGTAGATGAACGGGTCGGCACTCATGAGGCTTGCGCTCCCTGCGCCAGAAGCAGGCGATGGACGATCTTTCCATCCCGTGCCACCAGGGTCTCCTTGATGATTTCATCCTCCCAGTTGACGGCGAGCGTCCCCTCCTTGGAGATGACGAGATCGAGAAAATTCTGCAGATTCTTGGCATAGAGCATGGACGCATTGCCGGCGAGCCGCGAAGGCAGGTTGAGGAGACCCATGATCGTGACACCCCTGTGCTCGACAATCTTCCCGGCTTCCGACAGAGCGCAATTGCCGCCGCGCTCGACCGCCAGATCGACGATGACGGAACCGGGCTTCATGCTCTCGGCCATCTCCTTGGTGATCAGGACGGGTGCCGACCTGCCCGGGATGAGGGCCGTGGTGACGACGATGTCCTGCGATTTCAGATGTTCGGCGATGAGGGCCGCCTGTTTCTTCCGGTCATCCTCGCTCAGTTCCTTGGCGTAGCCGCCCTGTGTTGCCGCATCCTTCAGCCCCTCGACGAAAATGAATTTGGCGCCGAGGCTTTGCACCTGTTCCGCCGCCGCCGCCCTGACATCCGTCGCCGAGACGACGGCGCCGAGCCTTCGCGCCGTGGCGATCGCCTGGAGGCCTGCAACGCCCGCTCCCATGACGAACACCCGTGCCGGCGGCACCGTGCCCGCTGCCGTCATCATCATCGGGAAGGCGCGGTAATATTGCTCGGCGGCGTCGATCACCGCCTTGTAGCCGGCAAGATTGGCCTGCGATGACAGCACGTCCATCGCCTGGGCGCGCGTGATACGAGGCAGGAGCTCGAGCGCCAGCACGGTCAAGCCTTGTTCCGCCAGGGCGCTCAAGCCCGAAACATCGCCGTAGGGTTCCATGAGCCCGACCACCAGGGCGCCCGTCCTGGCGCTTGCGAGCGCCTTGGCCTCAGGGCGCCTGACGGTCAGAATGACGTCGGCGTCCTTGACTGCTTCCGCCGCACTGACCGTCTTGGCGCCGGCTTCGGCCAGGACTTGATCTGAAATGAAAGAGCCTGCCCCTGCCCCGGCCTCGATCGCCACTTCGACGCCTTTCTTGCGATAGGCGCGCACGCTGTCGGGGCTGATCGCGACCCGCTTTTCCCCGGGAGCTTCCTCTGCCAGCACGCCGATTTTCATATTGTCGACTGGCCCTAGGACACGTTGGCCGCGGCGATGACCCCGAAGATCAGGAGTGTGACGAGCGACAGCCGCCACGTCGTGGTACCGGACCTCAAATCGATCAGCAGCACAAGGAAGCCGAAAATCAGGATCGCCCAGCCGAGGAGCAGCGATAGCGTGTGGCCGAAGGCGAAGGCGCACAGGGCGACGAGGGTAAAGGCGCTCGCCAAAATCGTGACGATCACCCCCTTGAGGAACCCCCGATAGCTCCGCACATGATCCTCGAGGTCGGTGATCGGAACCTCCGTCGGCGCGATATGTTCAGCCATGCAACACCTTCAGTCTGCGGGAAGAGGGAGTTCCGGGTCAGGACTGCATGAGAAAGCGTGGCAGAGGCCGTCTGTCAACTGCTCAAGCTTCAGCGCGGCGCTTCGTCCCACTTATAATTGGGCCTCGGCCAGGGCCTTGGCTTGCCTCTCCCCGACCCGAGCGATGTCGAAGGCTTCCAGCGCTTCGTTGAACAGGCGGTTGAAGTTGAGTTCGGCTCTGAGATGAATGAACACCCCGCCAAGCCCGATCGCCGCCCGGTCCATGAACACGAACTCTCGCGGCACCAGCACGGGACCTTTCTCCTTGAGCGCCTGGTGAACGCTGAAGGCCTGCCGGCGTCCGTATTCGGCGGGCCTCACCCCGTCCGCGATCGCCCGCACCCGGTCCTCGAGCAGCGGTCCATAGATGAAACGCGCCCAGATGTTGAGGATTTCGATGAGCTCCTTGTTGAGCCCTTTGAAGCCCCAGGTCTCATAGGCATGGACGATGAGCGCCTCGTCCCCGCCTTGCAGGCCCCGATAGAGATCGACGACGCCGCCCACGAACCGCGGTGGAAATATCCGGATGCAGCCATAGTCGAGAAGATTGAGCCCCTCTGGCGCACCGTTCCTTGCCGCGATCGTGTAATTGCCGAGATGCGGATCGCCATGAATGATCCCGAATCGACAAAAGGGCTGCCACCAGGCCTTGAACAATTGCGCGGCGATGGCATTGCGCTCTGCGAGCCCATGGTCCTTGAAGGTGAGGAGCCGCTCGCCCTCGAGCCAGCTCATCGTCAGGAGCCGTCGCGTCGACAGCTCCGGATGAACCTCGGGCACGCGGATGTGAGGCTCGCCTTCCAGCATCTCCGCATAGAGGCGGATGTGCTTGGCCTCGCGCTCATAGTCGAGCTCCTCGCGCAGGCGCGCGCCGATCTCCTCCGCGATTTCGGTCGTGTCGATGGTGCGGTCGAATCGCCTGTGAATGCTAAAGAGGAGTTTGAGCTGGCTGAGATCGGCCTCGACCGCTGAATCCATGTCGGGATACTGCAGCTTGCAGGCAAGAGAGCGCCCATCATGCTTGCTCGCCCGGTGAACCTGGCCGAGCGAGGCGGCGGCCGCTGCACCGAGTTGGAATTCGGCGAATTTGCTGCGCCAGTCAGCCCCGAGCTCCGCTGCCATGCGCCGGCGGACGAAAGCCTCGCCCATGGGCGGCGCATGCGCCTGGAGCTCCGCAAGCTCTTGCGCGTAGTCGGGCGGCAGGAGATCGGGAATGGTGGACAGGAGCTGCGCCACCTTCATGAGCGGGCCCTTGAGCGCACCGAGCGTTTCGCGGAATAGCTTCGCTTCGCTCTCGAGGTCGCGCTCGGAAACGGCGCGCGAGGCGGCAACCCGCGACAGGGCCGAGCCGAGCCCGGCGCCGACGTTCGCATAGCGGCTGAGCCTGGCGCTGAACCGATTGCCCTCCTTGTCTCGGGCTTCGCTCACTTTCCCTCGAGCGCCTCGATCTCTTCGATGAAGCCCTCGATCACCGAAAGCCCCTTCTGCCAGAACGAGGGGTCGGAGGCATCAAGCCCGAAAGGTGCGAGAAGCTCCTTGTGATGCTTGCTTCCCCCCGCCTTCAGCATGGCGAAATATTTTTCGACGAACCCCTGCTCGGCCTCGCGGTAGCGGGCATAAAGCGAATTGACGAGGCAATCGCCGAAGGCATAGGCATAGACGTAGAAGGGCGAATGGATGAAATGCGGGATATAGGTCCAGAAGGTTTCATATCCCGCCCTGAACCGGATCGCGGGACCTAGGCTTTCGCCTTGCACCTCGAGCCAGATCTCGCCGATGCGCTCGGCCGTAAGCTCGCCCGAGCGGCGCTCGAGATGAATCTTGCGCTCGAACACGTAGAAGGCGATCTGCCGCACCACCGTGTTCAGCATATCCTCCACCTTTTGCGCCAGAAGCGCCTTGCGCTTTTGAGGCTCCTTCGTCTGGTTGAGAACCGACTGGAAAGTGAGCATTTCCCCGAAAACGCTTGCAGTTTCGGCGAGCGTCAGAGGCGTGCGAGAGAGAAGAGGCCCCTGCTCCGAGGCCAGCACCTGGTGCACGCCGTGGCCGAGTTCATGGGCGAGCGTCATCACATCGCGTGTCTTGCCCTGATAGTTGACGAGCACATAGGGGTGAACGGAGGGCACTGTTGGATGGGCGAAGGCGCCCGGCGCCTTGCCGGGCCTGACCGGCGCATCGATCCAGCGTCGATCGAAGAACCGTTCCGCGATTTTTGACATCTCCGGTGCGAAGCCCGCATAGGCCCTGAGCACCGTGTCCTTCGCTTCCTGCCAGGGCACCGTGCGCGTCTCCTCCTGCGGCACGGGCGCATTGCGGTCCCAGTGGTCGAGCTTGTCCTTGCCGAACCACCTGGCCTTGATCGCGTAATAGCGGTGCGACAGCCTTGGGAACGAATGTCTCACCGCCTCGACCAGCGCCGCCACGACCTCGGGTTCGACGCGGTTCGACAGATGGCGGGCATCAGCCACATCCTTGAAGCTGCGCCAGCGGTCGGAGATCTCCTTGTCCTTGGCGAGCGTGTTGGTGACATGCGCGAAGAGCCTCAGATTCTGCCTGAAGGTGTCCGCCAAAGCCTCGGCGGCGGCATGCCTTTTCGCTTCTTGCGGGTCCATGAGCAGGTTGAGCGTCGGCTCGATGGTCAGCTCCTCGCCTTCCACCTTGAACCTGAGGCTCGCGATCGTCTCGTCGAAGAGCCGGTTCCACGCGGAATAGCCCGTCACCGATTTTTCGTGGAAGAGGCGCTCGGTCCTTTCATCGAGCTGATGGGGTTTCTCGCGCCTGAGATCCTCGATCCAGGGCCGGTAGCGGGAAAGCTCCGCGCTCTCCACGAGCCGCGCCGTGAGATCGTCTTCGATCCGGTTGAGTTCGAGCTCGAAGAACAAAAGCCCGGTGACGATATCATTGAGCTCCTGGGTGACGTCGCCATAGAATTTGCTGCGCTCAGGATCGGTCGTGTTCTCCACATAGTGGAGTTGCGCATAGGAGCCGATCCGCCCGAGGAGATCGTCGAGCGCCTCGTAATCCTCAATCGCCTTGAGCAGCTGCTTGGGCCCCGTCTCTTCGCGCGCCACTCCTTCGAGCTTTCCCTGATAGGTCTGGGCGAAGGCCCGCGCCTCCTCCCGTGCCTGCTTCAAATCCGCTCGGAACTTCTCCGATTGGCCGCTTTCGTAGAGATCGTGCAGATCCCATTGCGGCAGCTCTCCGAGATTCGAAACCGGCGCCAACATGGGGCCTCCCTGTGGTTAATGAAATGTCGTGAAGCATATGGCCGTTAACGCGCCCTGCCGCAAGCTTGGGCAGAGGAGACCCTCCTGTCTCACTCCGGGAGCATCTTAAGCTCCCGTTTACGCTTGCCTGTCACATTTTGGGATGAGGCGCTCAAAACCGCCGGAGACGGGGCTTTGTCCCGGAACGACAAGGCGTGACAACTGGACCGACCGATGCCTGGACGTGTGCTGATCATCGACGACGACCCGACCCAGAGGCGTATTCTCGAGGAAATGATCAAGCGCTTAGGGCTGGAGGTCATCTCGCTCGACAGCGCCTCCAAGGCTCTCGACCTCCTTTCGGGCGCACAGGCGAATGGCGTGAAGCTCATCATCCTCGACCTCATCATGCCGGGCATGGACGGTCTGGAATTTCTGAACCGCTTTCAGGCCGTGAGGAACGGCCTCCCCGTCATTGTGCAAACGGCCCAGGGCTCGATCGAGACCGTCGTGCGCGCGATGCGAGCGGGCGCCGACGACTTCGTCGTCAAACCCATTTCCCAGGAGCGCCTCAGGGTCTCCATTCAGAACCTGCTCAAGGTCACGGCCCTCACCGATGAGGTCAAGCGCCTGAGCGCCAGGAACGTGGGCGCCATGACGTTTGACGACCTCATCGCCTCGAGCCCTGCCATGGCCAATGCCGTGCGTCTCGGCCGACGCGCCGCCCAGTCCAACATCCCCGTTCTCATCGAAGGCGAGTCGGGCGTCGGCAAGGAAGTGATCGCCCGCGCCATTCAGGGCGAGAGCGACCGTCGCGGCAAGCCGTTCATTTCCGTCAATTGTGGCGCCCTGCCCGCAAATCTCGTCGAAAGCATCCTCTTCGGCCACGAAAAGGGCTCCTTCACTGGCGCCACCGGCAAGCATCTGGGCAAGTTCCAGGAAGCCGATAACGGCACCCTGTTCCTCGACGAAGTGGCCGAGCTCCCCCTCGACATTCAGGTGAAGCTGCTGCGCGCCCTGCAGGAGGGCGAAATCGATCCCATCGGTTCGAAGCGACCGCTGAAAGTCAATTTTCGGCTCATATCGGCCACGAATCGAAACATGATCGAAATGGTCAAGCAGGGGCAGTTTCGCGAGGATCTCTACTATCGTCTCAACGTCTTTCCGATCCTCGTGCCGCCTCTGCGCAATCGGTCGGAGGATATCTCCAGGCTGGTCGAGCATTTCATCACCCGCTTCGCCGCCGAGGAGGGCCGCAAGGTCGGGCGCATCAACCCAACGGCACTCGAGCTCCTCAAGCGTTATGCGTGGCCGGGCAACGTCCGCCAGCTGGAAAACACGGTCTTCCGGGCCATGGTTCTCTGCGAGGGCGATGAACTCCAGATAGAAGACTTCCCCCAGATCGCCTCGCTGGTCGAGGGGTTTGAGGTAAAAATGCCTCCCGCCCCCCAATTGCAGCCACCCCCGCCCATGCCCTCGGGTCAAGCCGCCATGATCGGTTCGCAGCTTCCGCTCGTCCCAACGACCCTCGGCAATGGGGTGGCGCTGGGCATTCCGGCGGTGACCGATGGCGGGCACATCCGACGCTTGGAGGAGGTCGAGGCCGACATGATTCGCTTGGCCCTGTCCCGCTACCACGGACAGATGTCGGAAGTGGCCCGCAAGCTGGGAATCGGTCGCTCAACCTTATATCGTAAGATGCGCGATATGGGGCTGGATGAGGCCAAAATGTAACATGGACGGCATTTGCATCGGGCGCTCCGGCCCTTCGGTTGCGCTGTCGAATCGAGACGAATAGGGTGAGGCGATGTTGGAGAGCGGCGAATGAGCGGGTTACGGGTTCTGTCCCTGGGGGCTGCGGGCCTTATTTCATTGATGGTGTCTGATGCGCCGGCTTTGGCCGGCAGCAAGGACCGGCTCTGGGCTGGCTCCGGCGCTTTCGACCGCGCCCAGAACAAGTTCGAGGCCGCCGAGTTCGAAGACGAGACGTTCCCCTTCATGTTCGAGCGCAAACCTGGACTCTTCCAATGGGGCAAGCCCCGGAAGGACGCTCAGCATCAGCGCCGCCGACGCTCCCTTTTCCAATTCTTTGATAATTTTGACCCCGAGCCCGATCTCACCATCATTCAGGGCAAACCCAAATCGCCCGATGCCGGATTTGCCACCTATCGCCCGGTGAAGCTCGTCTCTCTGAGCGACCCCAAGCTTGACGCGCCGCGGCCCGCCAACGTCATTGCCTCGACCCTTCTGTATGAGCTCCGCCAGCCCGAATCGGCGCTGCGGGTCACCGAGCAGCAGCGCGATTCGATCATCAATTTCTATCGCCTCAATGGTTTCATGCCTCTCTGGGTCACCTCCGAAGGTTTGAACGACAAGGCAAAGCGCACCTTGAGCCTGTTGTCGCAAGCCGATGAGGAGGGCTTGAATTCTGTCGACTATCTGCCCCCCACCTTGGGAGCCTTCACCGACGACGGGTCGGTATTCCGGGGCGAGGTGGCTCCTCTGGCGCGCCTCGACATTGCCATGACGGCCATGGCGCTGCGCTATGCCGAGCATCTCCACTCAGGCCGCATCATCCCCGACAAGCTCTCGGGCTACTATGACCTCGCTCCCCCCATCCTTTCGCTGGGCGAGGTCCTGCATGAACTTTCCTACCGCGTTCTGCCCGATCTCTATCTCTCCTCGCTGGCGCCTGCCCATCCGGCCTACAGATTGATGAAAGCCTCCCTGGGCGAACTTCGCGCCAAAGTGGACCAAGATGATGATGCGCCCATAGCCGCCGGCGAACGCGTCAAGCTCGGCGGCCGTGATGCCCGCGTTCCGCTCGTCCGCGCCCGCATGGTGAAGCTCGCCCTCCTGTCAGAGGAAGCCTCGATGGCCTGGAAGAAGGTCAAGCCCGAAGCGTCCGTCGAAGGCGCAGAGCTCAAGAAGCTTGACCAGCACGCGCTGGAGGAGACCCTGGACAATGAGCTGTCCAAGGCCCTCAAGGCCTTTCAAGCCGGCCAGAAGATCAAGCAGACCGGGCGCCTCGACAAGGCGACCGTCGAGGCGCTCAACAGCCGCTCTGAAAAGCGCAATATCCAGAAGCTCGTCATGAATATGGAGCGTCTGCGCTGGTTCCCGTCCAACCCGGGCAAACGATATATTTTGGTCAACCAGGCCGCTTTCGAGCTGCGCATCATGGATGGCAACCACATCACCTGGTCGACGAAGGTCATCGTCGGCAAACCCGACACCCAAACGGCGGTTTTCAGCGACGAGATGGAAACCGTTGTCATGAACCCCTATTGGGGCGTTCCCAAATCCATCATCAAATACGAGATGATGCCCTATCTGGTGAATGATCCCTCCTATCTTGATCGCAAGGGCTTCGAAGTCGTCAACGCCCGGGGCGAGGTGGTGAGTTCGAGCTCGGTCGACTGGTGGGCCTATGGCGACAAGATCCCTTATGACGTGCGCCAGCCCCCCGGAGACGACAACGCGCTCGGTCACATTAAATTCCTCTTTCCCAATTCGCATGACATCTACATGCATGACACCCCGACCCGGGAATTGTTCGCTGAGCGGGTCCGCGCCTTCAGCCATGGCTGCGTGCGTGTCGAAAAACCGCGCGAATTGGCCGAGCACGTTCTAGGCTGGGACCGCCAGGAAATCGACGATGTGATCGCCTCCGGCCGTAATCAGGAGTTCCAGCTCGAAACGCGAATTCCGGTGCACCTGAACTATTTCACCGCCTGGCCCGACGCCTCGGGCAAGATCGCCTTCTATAATGACATCTACAATCGCGACCTGCGCCTCGAGAAAGCGCTGAACACCATAGCGGTCGCCGCCAATTAGCTATCGTCATCACTGGGAGATGGCCGGGTCTTCGCCCGGCCATGACCATTGTTATTGAGTCATCCCGGGCTCGACCCGGTGATCTGCCGTTGGCTCGGCGCTCTCCAATCGTCATTCCGGCGAAAGCCGGAAATCCTGCTTCACCCCCGTCTTAATCCTCCCCCGCTTGCCGGGGAGGATTGGGTGGGGGCTTGGGCCCCCCGCCTACCCCCCGGTAAGGTCTTCTTAATTATTATTCCCTATGCTGAATCAATGGTTACGTGCCAAATCATGGCCGCAATCTTATGGCTTGTGAAGAGGGCCTTCCCGGGACATACTTCGTGCTAGGGCAGGCCAGAGCGGGATCGTTAGGGGAGTCGGGGTTTTCCTCCGGTTTGTGTGTATGGTGTCGAGTGGGGACCTTTCTTTAGTGGGACATCACCAACCGTTGTCATCTCGTCTAAAGAAGCTCACTGCGGCCTCTATACTGTTCGCAGGCTGTGCGATCGCGGCTTGGGGAACCCTTCCGGGCTCTCTGACCGCGGCGGGTGATACTCGCACCTTGAGCATCTACCACGTACACACCAAGGAATCGCTGACCATCACTTATAAGAAGAATGGTCGCTATATTCCCTCCGCCCTTGCCAAGATCAACTATGTCCTGCGGGACTGGCGGCGCAATGAAGTGATCCCCATCGACCCGAAGACCATCGATCTGATGTGGGAATTGCACGCCGACCTGGGCTCCCAGTCCCCCATCCACATTATCTGCGGCTACCGTTCCGCCGCCACCAACGGCATGCTCAAGAAGATCGGCCGCAACGTTGCCAAGCAGTCGATGCACATTCGCGGCAAGGCCATCGATCTCTATTTCCCTGACGTCGCCGTCGCCAAGCTGCGCGGCAGCGCCATCGTTCGCCAGATCGGCGGCGTGGGCTACTACCCGCGCTCCGGTACTTCGGGCTTCGTCCACATTGATTCGGGCAAGGTTCGCTACTGGCCGCGCCCGAGCGATACGCAGCTTGCCCAGATCATGAAGGATTATAGGAAGACCCTGGGGGCGCGTCTGACCAATGGATATATGACCGCCCAGGCCGAGACCGGCACGAATGCCTCGGTTCTCAGGGCCGCCGGCAATGCCAAGATGGCTTCTTTGCCGCCGCCAGTTGACGAGGAGGAGACGGAGGATACGGCCCCCACCCCGATCGTGGCCACGCCGCCGGCGCCTGAGCCTGTCGTACTTGCCTCGAACTATCCCGTACCCAAGCCGCGCCAGAAGCCCATCGAGGTGTTGATGCTGGCGGCGGCCAAGATGCAGATCGAGCCGGCGTCCGCTCCCCCGCCGCGCACCAATTTCGCCAAGCGGCCGGCCCCCTCGAGGACCTCCGCCATCGCCTCGGCTGTCGATTTCAATCCCGAGCTGACCACGACCAATCCCCTGAGCAAGGGTAGCTTCGCCGCCCGCGCCCAACATGAAGAGACGAATCTGATAACCGCCTCTCTGGGTTCGGCCTCGGCGGATGATTTCTTCTGGTGGCCGACGCGCTGGCTGCTCAACACGGGCAGTTTCGTCCGCCGTGCTGCGGCCAATGAGCCGGTCGACATCACCTTCACCACCACCAAGTCCGAACCGGAACACAAGCCGGTCCCCGTGCAGAAGGCCAGCGCCGCTTGGGGTCTTGGTGACTTCATTTCGCTCCTGCAGGGTGCCAGGGCATCGACGGACGGCATCGTGTCGACCGGCAAGTCCAACCGGCTCTTGGTGAATCGCACCGGCAAGGGCGACATTCAACCGCGCTCGCTGCACGATGAGGCCCTGGAAGCCCTGCGCGACGCTTCGGTGAAATCCACAGGCCTCGAGTAGGGCACTCACCGACTAACGTCATGGCCGGGCGCAGACCCGGCCATCTCCCCGTCGCAAGCAGATGCGCGGGGTCAAGCCCGCGCATGACGCCGAAGAAAACGTCATGGCCGGACTTGATCCGGCCAT
>Ga0075421_100002483_pt1 | contig 22047 bp, 24 predicted proteins | sample SoiMetdeltSBSDD5_FD_75292 | JGI IMG/M metagenome (GOLD analysis project Ga0075421, IMG submission 75292) | Bulk soil microbial communities from a Populus tree surrounding site in Tennessee, USA - Soil MetaG P. deltoides SBSDD5 | ecosystem: Environmental > Terrestrial > Soil > Tree plantation...
GGCTGCGAGGACACCGGATTCACGATTTACCGGCAGTGACCGCTGGGCATAATGGGCTCCGTGCGCCCCACCCGAGCCGGCAAACACGTTCAAAGGGAACCGTTCTGGCAACGGCCCGCCGCGATGGTCATCGCGGTCACCACGCTTGTCCTCTCGCTGGCGGGCCTGGCGAGCTTCCTCGTGCACCAGAAGTGGTACGGCATCACGCCGGCGGACATGTACACGGCACCCGGCCGCAGCCCCATCCCACTTGACACCGCGATCCTTTGGGGACCAACGGAAATCCGGGTCGAGAAGCAGATGGCGGTCGACCTTGACCAGGCGGGTGGGCCGCGCCGGGAGGGTGAGGGTGACATCTACATGTGGAGCGGCGTCGAGGTCTCAAGCTCCAACGGGATTTTCGTCTGGACCGATCCGCAGCGGGTGCCTTCGCTGCGCGACTGCGCCGCCTCGCTCGCGACCCAGGGCACCAACAGTTACATCGCCGTGCAGCAGGGCATGCGGCTGTGCGTGGGCACCAGCGAGGACCGCGTGGCGCTGGTCGTGGTCAAGAAGCGGGATGGGGATGCTTGGCTTGTCGATGGGACGGTCTGGAAACAGCGCCTTCCATGATGTGGACCTCATCCTCCAGATATCTGGGCCGCGCGATGGCAAGGCCGACCAACGCCTGCGCTACCGCCGCCGCGAGCAGGAACCCCAGGGGCAGCGTCCACGCGCCGGTGAACTCGTACAGTATCCCGACCACGAGCGGCCCGAGCGCCGCGATGAGATAGCCGGCGCTCTGCGCGAACGTGGAGAGCGCCACGATGCCCTGCGGTGTCCGCGCCCGCATGCCGATCATCGCGAGCACGAACGGGAACGCGCCCTGCCCCAGGGCGAGCAGCGCCACCCAGAGCACGGCGCCGCGATCCGGCGACAACGCCAGGCCCAGGTAGGAGGCGATCATCGCGGTCGACAGCACCAGCACCAGGCCAGTAGGCCTGGCCCGCCGGGCGGCGAGCGTCGGCATCAGGAGCGCGACGGGCATGCCGAAGAACGGTACTCCGGCGAGCAGCAGGCCGGCCGTGGTCGGGCTGAACCCGGCGTCGCGGAACATCTGTGCCAGCCAGCCCATGGTGGCGTAGCCACTGAGAGCCTGTAGTCCAAAGTAGACGGCCATCGCCCAGGCCAGCTTGCTTTTAGCCATCCGGATTTTGGTTTGATTTTGACGGGTACCCGCAAAGGATCGCCCGAACCAGGGAAGGATGGCGATGAACGAGAGCGCCGCCCAGGCACCGAGTCCGGCGCGCCAGCCGCCGAAGGCGTGGGCGATCGGCACGGACGCGGCACCGGCGGCGGCCGTCCCCGCTATGAGGATCATCGTATAGACGCCCGTGATGAGGCCGCTGCGCTGCGGGAAGGTCTGCCGCACGACCGCGGGCAGGAGCACGTTGCCGACCGCGATCCCGGCCAGCGCGAGCGCCGACGTGATCACGAAGACGGCGGTGGAGTCGGTCATCGCCCGCACGGCCTGACCGAGCCCGAGGACGAGCATGGCCCCGATGAGGATCCAGGGGATGGGGAAGCGCCGGGTCAGTGCGGGCGTGATCGTGCCGAAGACGGCGAAACTTAGGGCTGGAAGGGTGGTGATGAACCCGGCCGCCGTCGGTGTGAGGTGGAGCCCCGTGCTGACCTCGGGCAGCAGCGCTCCCAGGCTGGTGATGGCGGCTCGGAGGTTGAGCGCGACGAGCAGTATGCCCGCGAGCACCAGCCATAGATTGGCCGAGGAAGTGGCGGCGGAAGTGGCCGAGGAAGTGGCCGAGGAAGTAGCAGAGGAAGTAGCAGAGGAAGTAGCAGAGAAAGAGGCGGAGGAATTGTCGCAGGCCTTGAGGGCGATGTTGGCGGAAAGGGATGTGGTGGGCCGGGGCACGCGACTATCGTAGAATGATGGGACGAATTTTGGGGAAGATGTAACCCCTGACACCCTCAACTAAGGTCGTTAGCGTGACGCTCCAATCCCCGACACGCTCGGCACTCGTTCCGCAGGTGATCGAGCAGCTGAAGGCCCAGATCAGCTCGGGCGAGTGGCCTGTGGGCACCCGCATCCCGACCGAGCCCGATCTGGTCGCGGCCCTTGGCGTGGGGCGTAACACCATCCGCGAGGCGGTCCGGGCCCTCGTCCATTCGGGAGTACTGCAGCGCCGGCAAGGCTCCGGGACATATGTCACCGCCCGCTACGAGTTGACCGGTTATGTTACCCGCCGCCTTGAGGCGGCCGAACTGGCGGAGTCGATCGAGGTGCGCCGCGCGTTCGAGGTCGAGGCGGCCCGCCTCGCCGCGTCGCGAAGGACACCGGCGGACATGGACAAGCTCGACCGGGCGCTCATCGCGCGCGAAGACGCTTGGCGCACGGGCTTTGCCCCTGCCTTCATCGAGGCGGACGCCGCGCTGCACATGGCGATCGTCGAGGCGGCCCACAACGGCATGCTCGCCGAGCTGTACGCTTCCTTCCACGGGGCCTTGCTGGCGAGCCTGCGCAGCTCGATCGGCGACGACCTGACCCCATCGTCCTATGTGGACCACACCGATCTGGTGGAGGCGATCCGGGCCGGTGACTCCGACCGGGCGGCCCGCGCGGCCGGCGCCTTCCTGACCTGCTGACTCAGCTGGGAAGCTTGACGGTAAATCGGCAGCCGCCGCCGACGTTCTCCACCGCCACCTGGCCTCCGTGGGCGTCGACCAGCCCGCGCACGATCGCGAGGCCCAGCCCGCCCCCGCCCTCACCGGGTGTGCGTGCCTTGACCCCGCGGAACGCCACGTCGAAAACCCTTGGCAGATCGGTATCCGCGATGCCGCCGCAGGTGTCGGCCACGGCCAGCCAGCCGCTGTCGCCTTCCCGGCCGCCGGTCACCGTGATCGTGCCGTCCGACGGCGTGTAGCGGATCGCGTTCAGCAGGAGGTTGGCCACGATGCGCGACAGCTCGGGGGCGCTCGCCGTCACCTGCGGCCAGTGCTGGGTCGTCGACACCAGTCTGACCCCGCGCGAACGCGCCAGGGGTTCGGCCGCGGCGACCGCGTCGGACACCAGGTCACCCAGCGCCACCTGGGTGAGTGTCAGCCGCAACGAACCTGAGTCGATCCGCGACAGCTCGAACAGGTCGTCGACGAGCGAAGCCATGCGATCGGTCTCCGTCCTCATGCGACGGTGGTACTCCGCGACCGTGGCCGGGTCGCTGACCACGCCGTCCTCGAGGGCCTCGGCCATCGCCCGCATGCCCGCCAGGGGCGTGCGCAGGTCGTGCGAGACCCACGCCACCACCTGGCGCTCCTTGTCCCGCGCGTCCTCGGCCCAAATAGCCGCGCGGGTCATCCTCTTGCCCGCCCACCAGGCCGTCGCCACACCAAGGAAACCGGCGAGGGGCACCACGATGAGTATCACGTGAAGATCATGTGCGGAGATGAACATCTCGGCGGCGACAGCCAGGATCCCGGCCAGCACCGCCAGGACCGTCATCACCTGGAGTACCAGGATGTTGAGGGTGATCGACCGCCGGTGCAGGCGGCGCAACAGCAGGGCTCCGGGCACGCATGCCACCAGCGCCCCGGCCAGCGCCACCAACAGGATCAGCGCCAGATCGCGAAGCAGCGCCGGATCACGAACCATAACGGTAGCCCACTCCCCAAACGGTCTGGATGCGCTTGGGATTGGCCGGATCCCGCTCGATTTTCTCCCGCAGCCGGCGCACGTGCACGGTCACCGTCGACTGGTCGCCGAACGTCCAGCCCCACACCTCGTTCAGCATGTCCGCCCGCTTGAGCGCCACGCCCGGGTGGGATATCAGATAGACCAGAAGGTCGAACTCGCGGACGGTCAGCGCCAGATCCTCGCCCCTGAGGCGGGCGACGCGCCGGGCCGGGTCGACCTCCAGATCCCCGTCGCGGATCGGGCCGGGGATCTGGACGGGCTGGGAGCGGCGCAGCACGGACTGGACGCGCAGCACCAGCTCGCGGGGGGAGAACGGCTTGGTCACGTAGTCGTCCGCGCCCAGTTGCAGCCCGACGATCCGGTCGACCTCCTCGCCCAGCGCCGTAAGCATGATGATGGGTACGTTGTCTGAGCCCTGCCGGATCCGGCGGCACACCTGCAGACCATCGAGGCCGGGCAGCATCAGGTCGAGGATGACCAGATCGGGGCGGACGCGGGCGTGCTCGCTCAGGGCGGCCTCGCCGTCGCCGGCGAGCGTGACCTGGTAGCCGGCGTGCTCGAGGTAGCGCCGCACGACGTCGCTCACCGTCGGGTCGTCGTCGACGACAAGCACACTGGCGCCCATACACGTAGCGTACGTCGCTGATCATTACGGAGGTCTTACGAAACCATTGGGGCGTGAGGCGCTGGGGCTTAGTCTCTCTGCATGGGGAGGCGGGTGGCAATAGGGGGCGCAATCGTAGTTCTGGCGCTCGTCGCGTTCGGGCTCCACTGGTTCCAGCCGTGGAAGTTGTTTACCTCCAGGACCATCATCGAGACACCGCCCGCGTCCTCGACCCTGATCGCCTCCGGCGCTTTGGTGTCGCACGAGCACGAGACGTCGGGCACGGTCGAGCTCGTCATGCTGCCGGACGGGCGTTTCCAGGTCATCCTGCGGGATCTGTCCACTTCGGATGGTCCCGATCTGCGCGTCTGGCTGACGGATCAGGAGGTCCTGGAGGGCGAGGCGGGCTGGGAACTTTTCGACGACGGCAGGTGGGTGGAGCTGGGGCGGCTGAAGGGTACCCACGGCCTCCAGGTCTATGACGTGCCGGCGGGCATCGAGGTCTCCCAGTACAAGAGCGTCACCATCTGGTGCAAGCGCTTCTCCGTCTCCTTCGGCGCCGCCCAGCTCGCGGCCGTGTAAGCTACCCAACGCTGTCACCGCTCTGAATCGCGGCGGCGCACCAGGTTTCGCCAGCCGACGATGCCGGCCCGCAGCGCCTCGGCGATGTAACGCGCTTCGGCCTCGGACTCGTAGCGCCGGGTGGTCGACTTGCGCCCGGCGCGGTGCTCCACCTCGAACGCGCCCGTCTCCGGGTCGTGTCTGATCAGGACCTCTTGCCGCGATCCATGCGCTGACGAGCCCCGCGTGCTGTCATGCCACCAGTGTTCGAGCAACTCCACCCGCTGACTCTATCGAACGCATGTGCTAACTTGTCAATCGTGCGGCGGGTGTTGAGCGTTCATGTATTGAGGGCCGATCTTGGGGCTTATCGATGCTCGCTCACGCGACACGCCCGGACGATATGGGGTCGCTTCTGACGACCCGCCACAACATGTAGTGTCTAACGTAAGGATCGGCCGGGTGATGCGCGCCGGAACGGACTGCTCGCAAGCAGTCAGGCGATGCACCCTGGCATAAGGCCCGGCGGGGGACGGACCACGGTGACGCGTGCGCCACAAGGCGCTGCTTTGCCGTGCCCGGAAACCGCCCAGATTCTCCAGGGGGAGCAGACGTTGACCAGCACCATCGAAGCAGCACCGTCCTTGGCGGCACCGTCTTTGGACGAGGCCCTTTCTCGTGCCGCGCAAGGGCTTTCGGGCGTTGACCCGGCGGCGGTCCGGGTAGGAATGTGGCCCGGAGCCACCGAGGCCGACGTGCGCATGCGCGCGATCGAGACCGCGGCCGCGCTCGTGGTCGAGGAGCCCGGCTACAGCCGGCTCGCCGCCCGCCTGCTGACGTTGCACATCGCCGAGGAGGCGGCGACGCAGGGAGTGGTGTCCTTTCCGGACGCCGTGCGCGCCGGGCACGATCTCGGGCTGCTCGCCGACGACCTGGCCACGTTCGTCGCGGTCAACGCTGGTGAGCTTGCCGACCTGATCGGCGCCGAGATCGAGTCCGGCGCCGACGACCGGTTCGAGTACTTCGGGCTGCGCACGGTCTACGACCGGTACCTGCTGCGCCACCCCACGACCCGCAAGGTGCTGGAGACACCGCAGCACTTCCTGCTGCGCGTGGCGTGCGGGTTGATGGGCCAGGTCGGAAGCGCCGGCACCGGCGGCGTCACCCTGCCCGGCGGCGTCGCCGATGTGGCCGAGCTTTACCGTGTGCTGAGCCGCCTGGCCTACCTGCCCAGCTCGCCGACCCTGTTCAACGCCGGTGCCCGCCGCCCCCAGCTGTCGAGCTGCTTCCTGCTCGACTCGCCGCGCGACGAGCTTGAGTCCATCTACGAGCGGTATGCGCAGATCGCCCGGCTGTCGAAGTACGCCGGAGGCATCGGGATCTCGTGGTCGCGCATCCGTTCGCGCGGCTCGCTGATCCGCGGCACCAACGGGCTTTCCAACGGGATCGTGCCATGGCTGCGCACGCTCGACGCCAGCGTCGCCGCGGTCAACCAGGGCGGGCGGCGCAAGGGCGCGGCGTGCGTCTACCTGGAGACCTGGCACGCCGACATCGACGAGTTCCTGCAACTGCGCGACGGTACCGGGGACGAGTCCCGCCGCACGCACAACCTCCACCTGGCCAACTGGGTGCCCGACGAGTTCATGCGCCGCGTCGAGGCCGACTCGACCTGGTCGCTGTTCGACCCGAAGGAAGTGCCGCACCTGGTTGATCTGTGGGGCAAGGAGTTCGACGACGCGTACCGGGAGGCCGAGCTGGAAGGCAAGGCGGTCAAGCAGGTTCAGGCGCGCGAGCTTTACGGCCGCATGATGCGCACGCTCGCACAGACCGGTAACGGCTGGATGACCTTCAAGGATCAGGCCAACCGGACATGCAACCAGACGGCGATCCCGGGCAACACCGTACACCTGTCCAACCTGTGCACGGAGATCCTCGAGGTGACCGGCGACGCCGAGACCGCGGTGTGCAACCTTGGCTCGATAAACCTCGCCGCCCACATAAACAGGGACGGCATAAATGGGGACGGCATCGACTGGAGAGGGCTGCAGAGCACCGTGCGCACGGCGGTCAGGGTGCTCGACCGCACCATCGACCTGTCGTACTACCCGACCCCCGAGGCGGCCGGGGCCAACAATCGGTGGCGCCCCATCGGGCTCGGCGTGATGGGCCTTGCCGACGTGTTCTTCGCGCTGGGGCTCGACTTCGACTCGCCTGAGGCACTGGCGCTGTCGACCCGCATCGCCGAGGAGATCGCCCTGGCGGCCTACGACGCCAGCGCCGACCTCGCGGCGTCGATGAGCGCCCATCCGTCCTATAGGGACACTCGGGCGGCTCGGGGCGTGCTGCACCTCGACCACTGGGCCGACGCCCGGCCGATGCGCCCGGAAGCCTGGGCCGCGCTGCGCGAGAAGGTCGCCCGCACGGGGCTGCGCAACTCGCTGCTGATCGCGATCGCGCCTACGGCCACCATCGCTTCCATCGCCGGCTGCGCCGAGTGCATCGAGCCGCCCGTCGCCAACGTCTTCAAGCGCGAGACGCTGTCCGGCGAGTTCCTTCAGGTGAACCGGTACCTGGTGGAGGAGCTCAAGCCACGCGGCCTCTGGAACGCGGCCCTGCGCGACCGCATCTTGCGTGCCGAGGGCTCGATCGCGGGGATCACCGAGATCCCGGCGGAGCTGAGATCCCGCTTCCGCACGGCTTGGGAGCTGCCGCAACGGGCGCTGATCGACCTGGCCGCCGCCCGCGCGCCCTACGTGGACCAGTCCCAGTCGCTCAACCTGTTCATGGCCTCGCCCGAGATCGGCAAGCTCTCCTCGATGTACGCCTACGCGTGGCGCAAGGGCCTGAAGACCACCTACTACCTGCGTTCCCGCCCCGCCACCGCGATAGCGAAGGCCACCGTGAGCGCAGGTCTCATCAAGCTGGACGTGGAGAACCCGGAGATATGCGAGGCGTGCCAATGAGCAAGCAACTGTTGAACCCGGGCCTGGACCTGACGCTGCGGCCCATGCGCTACCCGGACTTCTACGAGCGTTACCGCGCGGCGATCCGCAACACGTGGACCGTCGAGGAGGTCGACCTCTCCGGCGACCTGCCCGACCTTGCCACGCTCACGCCCGGCGAACGGCACCTGGTCAACCGGCTGGTGGCGTTCTTCGCCACCGGCGACACCATCGTCGCCAACAACCTGGTGCTCAACCTGTACCGGCACATCAACGCGCCCGAGGCCCGGCTCTACCTGAGCCGCCAGCTCTTCGAGGAGGCCGTGCACGTCCAGTTCTACCTGACGCTGCTCGACACCTACCTGCCCGACGATGGGGAGCGGGCCAAGGCGTTCGCGGCGGTGGAGAACATCCCGTCGATCGCGCGGAAGGCACAGTTCTGCTTCCGGTGGATCGACTCGGTCTTCGACCTGCCAGCACTGGAAAGCCAGGACGACCGGCGTCGCTTCCTGCTCAACCTGATCTGCTTCGCCGCGTGCATCGAGGGGCTTTTCTTTTACGGTGCCTTCGCCTACGTGTACTGGTTGCGCTCGCGGGGGCTTCTTGATGGGCTTGCGACGGGTACCAATTGGGTCTTCCGCGATGAGTCAATGCACATGGATTTCGCCTTCGCTGTCGTCGACATCGTGCGCCGGGAGGAGCCCTCGCTGTTCGACGACGACATGGGCAAGGCGGTCACGCTGATGCTCGAGGAGGCGGTCGAGGCGGAGTTGGCCTTCGCCGAGGACCTGTGCGGCGCCGGGCTCTCCGGCATGACCACCACCGACATGCGCGAATACCTGCAATACGTTGCCGACCAACGCCTTTCGCGGCTCGGGCTGCCCGCGCGCTACGGCTCGCGCAACCCGTTCCCGTTCATGGCGCTTCAAGATGTGCAGGAGCTGGCGAACTTCTTCGAGCGGCGGGTCACCGCCTATCAGGTCGCCGTCGCCGGCTCCGTCTCACTGGACGAAGACTTCTAAGATCCACTTCTAGGATCCGAGGATTGCGGCGAAACGCCTTTCGGCGAGGTCAAGCTGGTCGTAGATGTGCTGCTTGACCTCGCCGGACAGGGGGGTGTCCTCCTTGGCGATGAGCGTGCGCAGCACGGGCACGAGCGGGGCGTACTTGGTGGCGGCCTTGACCACCTTGGGGCCCGTCGTGTGGATGACCCCCACCCCGTTGTCGGTGAAGTCGGAGATCTTGATGACGCGCGCCCACGGCTCGTACTCCAGGGCCTCCTCGACGTGGGCACGGTACTGCTCGTTACGGTCGCGTCGCGGATCCCAGTCGGGGTTGGTGACGCACCCGACGAGCATGGCTACGCGCGGGCCGAACCTCTCGGCGATGACGGCCAGCGCCTCAGCCGTCGGCAGAGCCTCCGTGCTCTGTGGTTCCGTGCTCTGTAGCTCCGGTTCAGGCCGGCCCACCAGCCGCCACGGCTGGTCCTCCACGGCGTCGTGCAGCAGCGCAGCGGTGAGCACCTCGACGTCGGTGACGTGGTAGTAAACCAGGATCCGCAGCGCCACACGCAGCACGTGGTTCAGGTACGGCTCGCGCACCCGCCGCTGATCATGATGCAACTCTGACGCGAGCTCAAGGGCCTCTAGCAGCTGGGCCTGATCCGGCCCGGGCAGGTCACGGATCTCCAGCCGGAACCGGTCACGCAACCCCTCCTCGCCGAGGACCTCAGTGATGGCGTGCAGGGGCATGGTGCGCAAGTAGCTGGGAGCCTCCTCCATGAGAGTTGTTTATATCGGATCTGGAAAACTCTCCGTGGATGGAACCCATCCCCATGAGACAACCATCGGACACTGTGTGCGGCGGTCACCGAGAGCTGGGCGAAAGCGAGGTAAGTTTCGAGCGTGGCAAGGACGGCGAAGACAAGCGACAGCGCAGAGCAGGAGCCCGCCGGCTTGATAGTGCAAATAAACGGCTTGATGCCGGCACTGTCACCGGCCGAGCAGCGGGTGGCGCGGATCGTGCTGGCCGATCCTGCCGACGCCGCGCGTCGCACGATCACCGATCTGGCCGCGGCCGCACAGACCTCAGAGGCGAGCGTTGTCCGCTTTTGCCGCTCGATCGGCCTGACCGGGTATCCCCAACTGAGAATCCGGCTGGCGGCGGAGGCTGCCCGAAGGGTGGAGCCGGTCGATGCTCGGGTCGCGGGCGGGTCGATCCAGCCGGGCGCGGACCTGTCCCAGATCATCGCCACGGTGGCGTTCAACGACGCGCGGGCGGTGGAGGAGACCGCGCAGCAGCTCGACCCGGAGACCTGCGAGCAGATCGTGCACGCGCTGCTCAAGGCGTCGCGCGTCGACGTGTTCGGCGCGGGGGCGAGCGGGTTCGTCGCCGCGGACTTTCAGGCCAAGTTGCACCGTTTGGGGCGGGTTGCGTACTACTGGCCGGACGTGCACGGTGCCATCGCGTCGGCCGCCCTCCTCGGGCCTGGCGACGTCGCGTTCGGCATCTCCCACACCGGCACGAGCCGGGACACCATCGAGATGCTGGCGCGGGCGAGGGCCAACGGGGCCACGACGGTCGCCCTGACGAACTATCCCCGTTCCACGATCAGCGAAGTGGCCGATTTCGTTGTCACCACGGCGGCAAGAGAAACGACCTTTCGGTCAGGGGCTCTCGCCAGCCGGTTAGCCCAATTGACGGTGCTTGACTGCCTATTCGTCGCATTGGCCGCCCGAACCAAGGGAAAGGCCCAGCGCGCGCTCGACGTTACGGCCGAAGCTATTCGGGGAAGAAATACGTCAGGCAAACGAAGGACAACGGCGTCATAGCGCTCCATTCCCTTGGTCGTGCCGTGACAAACGATCGAGGGCGACGTAGCTCACACATGTCGAGTGACCTGCGTCGCTGTGTTCATGGCGTCCCAACTGGTGTCATAAATCGGGCATTTTGAAGGCCCGATGGCTTTCCACTCATCCGATATCAGGAAGTTCACAGCTCTTCGTGACACTTTCAGGGGCAACGCGGAATCATCTCCGAGCGTCATCTGTTGTGCAGGTGTCAGCACCGCAGGGCCCCTGCGGCGATTACGGGGGAGGACCCGAACGTGGAGAACATAACCATGCTACGCACGGATCAGGTAGCCGAGGAGCGCGACCTCGTCGGCGTCTACCTGCACGAGATCTCTCGGACCCCGCTGCTCGACGCCGCACATGAGGTAGACCTCTCCAAGGCCATCGAAGCGGGCCTCTACGCGGAGTATCTCCTCGACGAAGAGAAGATTCCTGATGGGGTCTCGCGCGAGGAGCTGGAGCGCCTCGTGACGGAGGGTGAGCGGGCCAAGGATCTGTTCATCCGCGCCAACCTGCGGCTGGTCGTGTCGATCGCGCGCCGCTATGTGCGATCCGGCATGCCCATGCTCGACCTGATCCAGGAGGGCAACACGGGTCTGGTCCGCGCCGTGGAGAAGTTTGACTATGTCAAGGGCTTCAAGTTCTCGACCTACGCCACTTGGTGGATCCGCCAGGCGATCAGCCGGGCCATCGCCCAGCAGGAGCGCACCGTGCGGCTGCCCGTGCACCTGGTCGAGGACGTGAACCGGATGCGCAACGTCGCCCGCCAGCTCACCCGCGAGCTCGGGTCCGAGCCGGAGCCGGAGCAGATCGCCACGGCCCTGGGCGTGCCCCTGGAGCGGGTCACCGAGCTGATGCGCTGGTCCCAGGACACCGTCTCGCTCGACACCCCCGTCGGCGACGACGGTGACACGCAGCTCGGCGACCTGGTCGCCGACAGCGACAGCCCCAGCCCCGAGGAGATCGTGCTGTCGGCGCTGGAGCGCCAGCGCATCGAGGGTCTGCTCAACCACCTCGACGACCGTTCCGCCGGCATCATGCGGGCGCGCTACGGCCTCGAGGATGGGCGCGAGCACTCCCTGACCGAGGTGGCCTCCCGGTTCTCGCTGTCGCGCGAGCGTATCCGCCAGCTGGAGATCCAGGCCCTGGGCCGGCTGCGCGAGCTTGCCCGCGCCGAAGGCCTCCAAGCCGCATAGAAACTGCCGCATAGAAAACTGCCCAATAGACCAACCCTTTCGCTGCAAGAAGGTCGCCGCCCCGGATGGTTCGGGGCGGCGATTTCTTTGCCGGATGGTGCTGGTTGGTGCCGGCTGAACAGTGGCAGAACCCTTGCCAGGCGAGGGTTTCATTACTGGCGAGCCGGTCCGGACTACAGCTGGGCACGCAGCCAGAGGCGGTAGAGCGAGTCCAGCTCGCGCCCGCGGACCCCGACCAGGCGCGCCAGGCGCCTGACGAAGGCGAAATCGGGTGGCAGTGCCTTGCCGACGCAGTACCGGTGCAGCGCCGTGATGCTGCCACTGTCCGCTCCGGCAGTGGCGACGATCGTCAAACGGGGGGTGCCGGAGCGGCTTACGATCTGACGCGGCCGTAGCCGTAGGGCCTCATCATGTCCACATTGGATATCTTCACCACGTCGCCGAACGTGGGGGCGTGGATCACCTTGCCGTCGCCGATGTAGAGGGCGACATGGCCCAGGTTGGAGTAGAAGACGAGGTCCCCGGGGGCGAGGTCGGAGCGGTTGATCCGCGCAGTCTGGTTGTACTGCATGGCGGCGTTGTGCGGCAGGCCCACCCCGGCGGCGCGCCACGCGGCGAGCGTCAGGCCGGAGCAGTCGTAGCCGTCCGGGCCGTCCGCCGCCCAGACGTAGGGGGTGCCGATCGCCTTGTAGGCGAAGGTGACCGCGACGCCCGCCGAGCCGGCGATCGCAGGGATCGGGCCGGTGTAGCGGGAACCGCTCGTGCTCGTGTACCCGCGGGCCTTGAGCTTGAGATCGTTGAGCTTGGAGAGTTCCGACTCGATGCCTTTGCGCTGCGAGTCGAGCACCTGGACGCGGCCGGCCTGGGTCGCCTCCTGCTCCTGCAGCGCCTTTTCGGCCGTGGCTTGGGCGGCGGCTGCCCGCTGCGCCTCGGTGATCTCAGCTTGCTAGAATTCGGCGAGTTGTCTGAGGGTACCCATCCGATAAAGAAGATCGGTGCCTGCTTGGCCGCCCAGGATCGTGTTCAGGCCGTTGATCGCGCCGGTTTTGTAGGCCGTATGGGCGATATCAGCCACCCGGCTGTGCGCGGCATCGGCTTGTTGTTCAAGCGTGGGTAGGACCTGCCGCAGTTTGGCGATCTCCGTCCGCGTCGCCGCGAGCTGCTCGTTGATCTTGTTGTACTGCTCGACGACCAGTTCGAGTTCTTGGGACTTCGCTTCGATCTGCTGTTCGAGTTCGGCGACGGTCGGTTCGGCGTGTGCCGGTAAGCCACCGCTCGCGATCATGCCCGCAATCATGCCGAGGGAGAGGGTGACTATCGAGATCAGACTACGGACTGTGACGCGCAGCCGGGGTGTGCTGCTTTGATCCAATGGGGTGAGCCCTTCCTCAGGCCCGCTCGCAAGATCCCGCACTGATCGATCGGGATCTCGAGCGGCGCTGGTCCGGTGCTGTCCGGGGGTGAACAGCGGGGGACCGGGCCAGTGTCGTCACCTTAGCCAGGCGGACCTTGAGGACCAAGTCCCGCTTGGGAGGGATGCCCGAATTGGAGATGAAACGCGGCTAAGATTCCGTCACCTTCGGTGATAATGGATGCGACCGTAGGAATGTGCCAACCTGACAGGTGGCTGATCGACGCCTTCCCATAGTCGCTTCGGCAGGTGCAAACTGAGATCGCACACTCTCGGCATGCGCCAAGCCATGCGAGCGAATTCGCCGGCACTCAGGTGCCACTGAGTGCCGGCAAACCTCCATTCATGTTGATCGCGACGCGAGTCGCCGCTTTGCTGTGCCGGGCTCAAGAAGCTAGGTTCAACCATTGGAGATGGGATATGGAGGCTGCCCGACCGGAGACCATCATCGTCACGATCCGTCCCGGCCTTGACATCACCCAGACCTGCTTCCGCGTGGGAAACCGCCATTTCGAGCTGGGAGCCCTGTACGACCTCGAGACCCGCCACTCGGCGCACCATCCCCTGACACGCAACGCCGGTGTGCTCGCGGGCCTGGCCGTGCTAGCCCTGATATTCCTTTCCCGCTTCATGCACCCGGCCGGCATCATCGCCACCGCTATTGTCCTATGTGGACTGCTGTTCGTCGCCATCTTCAGCGCGCAGCACCGGCCCAGGCTGCAGGAGCTGTGGGCCCGTTACCACGGGCACACAATGAAGATCTTCGCCAGTGAGGACCCGTGGCTGTTCGGTGCCGTGGAAAGGCAGCTGCACCGCTCGATCGCCGAGGTGCGCCATGGCAAGCGCCAGGTGCCGCCCAGCTTCTCCGAGCCCGCCGTCCCGCATCCGTCCACAATGCACCCATCAAACGCCTACTGGTAAGCCGATTCCACTTGCTCGACATTCATATGATGGATGTCGATGTTTTGCGTGGTTCGGTTCGGAGGCGGGATCGCGCAGGCGGCGGTTTGAGGCGATAATCAGCGAAGAGTGCGAGCGCGCGGCTATCGATAGCGCTCGCTGAACCCGTGGATGTACCCCAATGACTCGTTGGGCGCAAGCGCAGCCGCGGCAAGGCGATCGAAGACCCGGCGGTGCATGGCAACACCGTCCTCCCTGTCCAATACGTGGGACGAGGAGACGGCGTTCTCCAGATAGACCGTGTCCGCATCGGACTGGTCGGCGAACTCCAGCACCACGAAGGGGCCGCTGATCGTGTTGATGCTCGCCGTGAACGGCAGGATGCGAAGCTTTACGTGCGGAGACCCGCCCAGCACCACCAGGTGCTGTAGCTGATCATTCATGATCTCGGGGCCGCCGAAGACCCTGTGCAGGACCGATTCGTCGAGCACCACGTCGATGAGCGGACCGTCGGTGTTGAGCAGCTTCTGCTGGCGCTCCGCGCGAAGGCGCTTGCTCATCTCCTGCCGGTCGCCGGGCGGATCGGCGGGCGCCGTCGCCGGTATGACCGCCGAGGCGTAGGCGTCGGTCTGCAGTATCCCGGGGACGATCACCGGCTGGTAGAAGTAAAGCGCGCTGGCCTGCATCTCGAGTCCGAGATACGCGGCGAAAGCCGTGGGGAAGTGGTCCTTGTACGGTGCGAGCCAGTCACGCTGACGGGCGACGCGCGCCAGTTCGAGCAGGCGCGACACCTCGGCCGGACTGGTGACGTTGTAAAGCTGGAGGGTGGCGCGCAGGTCTGTGGACGAGATGCCCACCGTTCCCGCCTCGATGCGGATGATCTTGGACAGTGACCACTCGAGCAGGTCGGCCGCCTGTTCCTGAGTGAGCTGCGCTCTTTCCCGGGCGGAGCGCAGCGCTATTCTCAGCCGTCGCCTCGCAACGGTCGGCCCCTTAGCCTGGCTGGACATGACCCCTCGGAACCTGACACGCCCAGAGGCAAACCGTCGACAGCCGGTTTGCCCCATGTCTTGCTCAAGTGTACAACTCTTGTGGCGCATCGGATGACGGCTGCGTGGGAGCGTGGGCCGCCCCCTTTCCCGCCTGCACTCCGCGCTTTGCTGCCCACGGTTTGCAGCCGGCCGGGAGCGGCGGGCCCATCGCGGACGCCGAACATCCCGCGGGCGGACGGGCTTGTTGTGGCGATGACAGCGCTCATTGAGGTGCGCCTTCGGTAGCGCCAGCATTGTCTCGCGCCGATGCTTGGTATTGAAGCAGATCGATTCAGGTTTTGCCCCTAGATCGGTGCAGGGCCATATGGCCTGGTGAATAGCGTGGCCGCGATCGGCCACATCGAGGAGCAAACCGCCGATCAGGGCGAGTTGCTCATGGCCGAGCATTGGTGTAAAAACGCCTGTGGCGCAATCGGATATCGGCTCTTCAAAGTGGAGCCGCCGCCTTCGCCGTCTGTCCACGGGCATCGGCCGATGTCCATGATTACCGGTCACATTGGAGGCTAAATGGCGGTTCGTGGTGCCACATCATGGCGCCGGAGCGCGCGCTGCGGCGAATCAGGTCACTGCGTAGAGATCGCGCAGGTCGGCCAGGAGGCGATCGGGTTGCGAAACTCGACGCGTCCAGATGAGACACTGACCTTGTCGCTTCCCGCATTTCGGGATTTGGTCGAGCGCATCAAGAGCGGCGAGCTGGATCGCTGAAATCCGTTCACGTTCACTCTTGTAAATTGTTTGTTGCCATGTGGCACCCTGAAGGGGAAACGACGAGCAGTGGGCGGGATGGCCATGGCAGAGAGCGTGCACACGCGCACCTGGCACAGTGCGTGCGAATCAGGCGAGTGCGTAGAGGTTTGCTTCGAGGGTGAGTCGGTTCTGGTTCGGGGTTCACGTGACCCCGGCGGTCCGATGCTCAGCTTCACTCACGCGGAGTGGCGCGAGTTCTGCGCCGCGATCGCGGCGGGGAAGATGACGGTCTAACCCACGAGGGTCCAGATCGCCAGCGCGGCTTCGCGTGCGCTTGGACGGGAGGCCGCGTTCTTTGCCATGCACGCCCGGCACAGCTCGGCGACAGCGGAAGGCAGACCGGGCAGGCCGAGCACGGGGGTAGGGTCCAGCCGGCGGGAACGGCGGGCCCTGCCGGTCAGCATCTCCAGCAGGAGAGTACCCAGGGAGTAGACGTCGTCGGTCGGCCTTGCCGAGGTGACCGTCGAGCCACCAATCACCTCGGCCAGGCCGAAATCGACCACCTTGGTGCCGCGCGGGGTCAGCATCACGTTGGCCGGAGTCAGATCACGGTGCACGACGCCGCGCCGGTGCGCGACGGCGAGCACGTCGGCGGCTGTCCCGGCCACGCGCAACGCCTGCTTCCACGGCAGGGGTCCGTTGACGAGGGTGTGGGTCAAAGCCTCGCCGGAAAGAAGCTCCAGCGCCAGGTAACCGACGTCGCGGCCGTTCGGGATCGTGACCCGGCCCACGTCGAATATCTTGGGGACGTGCGGGTGGCGCAGCAGCTGCGTCATCGCCGCCTCGTGCTCGATCAAACCGGCGTACAAATCATCGACAACTTTGACTGCGAGCCGCCGCCCGGCATAGGCGTCGACCGCCTGATAGACCGTCGAAACCCCGCCTCTGGCAAGGGGCTTGGTCAGCACGTAGCGTCGGGCCAGGGTGGTGCCGATCGCTATGTCCACGGCAGGTGATTCTCCCGGAAGGTAGCTAACGGCGCTATGTCCGGAACATTAAATTCAGCTAATGCCCGCAGGCATCCAAGGGCTGCTCTCACTAGGGGATGACATGCCCGAGTTTTTCCGGGTTGGCCACCAGGTAGATCGTCTGGATCATGCCGTTGACGATGACCAAGGACACAACCGTAATCGCTTTGCCATGCGCGGTTACGACCATCGCGGGAGCGCCGTTGACCTCTGCGACGGTGAAGCCGAGTGAATCGGCCGGCTCCGCGCCGATGGAGGCGAGGAACAGCTCGGTGGCGTGCGGAGTGGAGACGGAGACCAGGAAACGCACCACGCTTTCCACGCCGGTGAGCACGTTGATCGGCGAGCGTGCCTTGCCGCCGCCGTCGCTGACCAGTTCGACGTCCTTGGCCAGCAGCCTGGTCAGGCCGTCCAGATCGCCGTGGGCCGCTGCGGCCAGGAAACGCTCGGTCACCTGGCGGCGGCGAGCGTGGTCGACCTCGAACCGTGGCCGGCGGCTGGCCACATGCTCGCGGGCGCGCTTGGCGAGCTGGCGGGCGGCCGCCTCCTCACGCCCGATCACCTCGGCGATGTCGGCGAACGGAAGCTCGAACGCCTCGCGCAACACGAAGACGGCTCGCTCCAGGGGAGAAAGCGTCTCCAGTACCACTAGTATGGCGAGCTCGACCGAGTCGGCGAGCTCCGCCCGCTCCGATGGCGCCGCCTCGGGACTGGTGACGGCCGGCTCGGGCAAGACTGTGCCGGACCGTGAAGCGCCGGACCGTGAAGCGCCGGACCGAGAAGCGCCAGCCCAGGAAGCGCCGGCCCACGGCTCGGGCAGCCAGGGCCCGATGTAGGCCTCGCGCTGCGCCTTGACCTGCCTCAGGCGGTCAATGGCCAGGCGGCTGACGATGGTGATGAGGAACGCGCGCGGCTGCTCAACCGCGTCGTGATCCACCTTGGACCAGCGCAGCCAAGCTTCCTGCACCACGTCCTCGGCGTCGGCGACGCTACCCAGGATGCGGTAGGCCACGCTGACGAGGAGACCGCGATGCTCAGTGAAGATCTCTTCGGGCCGCGCCACAGGCCAAGCGTATGAGATCTTTGGTCGGTGATCCCTCGCAGCCCCACGCAGGTCGCCCTGACCCGCGACGATATCGAGTCCTACCTCAGGATCGCCTTGCCGGACGCCGCTACCACCGTCAACATCCTCGCCTCGTGCTCGGAGATCTCGGGCGGCGGATACGCGGCGGTGTGGAAGGCGGAGCTCGATGACGGCCGCGCCGTGGTGCTGAAGGTCGGGCCGCCCAAGCACGTGCGGCAGCTACGCTACGAGCGCGGTTTGATGGCGGCCGAGGCGGCCTACTATCGCATGGTGCGGCCGCTCGGTGTGCCCGTGCCCGAGGTGCTTCACGCCGAAGAGGATTGGCTGTGCGTCAGCTTCCTCCCCGGGACACCTTTGTCTCTTTTGGACGGTGATTCTCAGGGGGTATGGTCGCAGCTCGGCTCCGCCATGGCCAAGGTGCACGCGGTGACCGGTGAGTATTTCGGTTATGAGGGCGGAGACCGCCCGCGCGGACCGGTGTGGGCGGACGTCTTCGCCGAGATGGTGGAGGACGTGCTCGCCGACGCCATCGACTGGCATGTCACGCTTCCCCTTGAGCCACAGTGCATCCGGGGCTTCGTGCGGGCGGGCGGCGACGCGCTGGCGCAGGTACGGCGGCCGGCGCTTGTCCACTTCGATCTGTGGGATGGCAATGTCTTGTGCACCGGCGACCGCCTGACCGGGCTGGTCGACGGCGAACGGTACCTGTACGGCGATCCGCTCATCGACTTCGTGTCGCCCGCGATCCGGGAACCTCTGGAGATCGTTCCGCGGCACCCGTTCGCCCGGGGTTACCGGCCGCCGGTCGAGTGGGACGAGGCGGCTTTCACGCGGCTCGCGCTTTACCGCATGCACCTGCTGCTGCTGATGGTGGTGGAGGGGCCCAGCCGCGGGATGACCCCGCAAGTGCAGGCGCAGCGTGCCGGTTGGTTACTAAGCCAGTCCGCCGAGATCACGGCTTAGGAGTAGCATTGTCCCCCTGTAAGAGCCGATGATCGCACGACTGGTTGGGCCAATTCGCGTGGTGACTTGGGTTCTGAAGGAGCCGCCGCTGTTCAGTGCGCTCGCCCCGGCCGAGCGTGTGCTGATCGCCGGTGCGGGCGGCGGCTTCGACGTCTACGCCGGGATTCCGCTCGCTGTGGCGCTTGCCAAGGCGGGCAAGCGAGTGCACCTCGGCAACCTGAGCTTCAGTGACCTGAGCGGGCTGGACCTTGAGGACTGGACCGCGCCAGGAGTGGCGGCGGTCGGGCCGGAGGCGATCGGGCCCCCGGAGTATTTCCCCGAGCGCGCCCTGGCGAGGTGGCTCAAGCAGAGCTCCTTCGACCCGGTCGTGTACGCGTTCGAACGCGTTGGGGTGCAACCGCTTCGACGGGCATACCGCGAGCTGGGGGAGCACCTGGGGATCGACGCCATCGTGCTTGTCGACGGCGGCACGGACATCCTGATGCGCGGCGACGAGGCCGGCCTGGGCACGCCGGAGGAGGACATGGCGAGCCTCGTGGCCGTGGCCGGGCTCGACGTGCCGTTGCGGCTGGTGGTGTGCGCCGGGTTCGGGATCGACTCGTATCACGGGGTCTGCCACGCGCACGTGCTGGAGAACATCGCCGCCCTCGACCGGGACGGCGCCTACCTCGGGGCGCTATCGATCCCCGCGCGCAGCGAGGAGGGCGAGGCCTACCTCGACGCCGTCTCGCACGCGCAGGAGCACACCCCGTACCACCCCAGCATCGTGAATGGACAGATCGCCGCCGCGATGTGCGGGGTGTTCGGCGACAAGCATTTCACCTCCCGCACCGGCGGCAGCGAGCTATTCATCAACCCGCTGATGGCGATGTACTTCAGCTTCCAGCTCTCCGGGGTCTACAAACGGTTGCTTTATAAAGGTTTCGTGGAGCTGACCCATACGCGCTCGCAGATGTCGCTGGCCATCGAGCGCTTCCGGCTCATGACCGACCCGCGCCGCCGCACCCCCATCCCACACTGACCCAGGTTTCGATGACGGTCATTCTGGTGACGGGCATCCAGGCGGCCGGCAAAAACCCAGATCGGTCGCGGGCCGGTGCCAGGTGGTCAGGGTGAGCAGCACCGCCTGATGATGTCAGGTCACGTGGCTGACATGCATATGAATTGTGGGCCCCCGGCCGCTGACGGGGGAGAAAGCGACCGGGGGCTGTTTCTAATGGGTGACGTCTATTGGGTGCCTCTGGGCCCGCGGTGTCCGCCGCCGAACGGGCCGAGGACCCCGGCCTCGGCGGCCTTGAGAACGGCGTCGGCCTCGGCCCGGGTGAGCTTGCCCTCCTCGACCGCCTTGTCCAGGCGGGTCTTGAGGTCTTCCCGTGGTGGTTTCCTTGTGCCTTCCGGCTTTTGCTCCGAGCGCAGCTTCTCCAGCGCGTCGCTTACCTTTGACTCATCCACGCCCAGCTCCTTGGCGAGGGCCGAAGCGAGCTGCTGGTGGCGTGACTTGGGGTCGTGGTTGGCGGCAGCGGCCACGGGCGCGGCGATGCCGAGCGCCAGCATGCTTGAGGCTCCCAGGATTACCAGCGTTCTCTTCTTCATCCAGCCAGCGTGGTCACCCAAGCTCAAGAAGGGCTTTGGCCAGCCTGTCAATTCCCTGTCAGGGATTCATCGCCGTAAGAATGCCAGCACGGCCAGGACGCGGCGGTGGTCGTCCTCGTCAAGCGGCAGGTCGAGCTTGGTGAAGATGCTGCTGACGTGCTTGTTCACGGCGGCCTCGGTGACGAACAAGGCCCGGCCGATCGCCGCGTTGGAGCGCCCCTCGGCCATCAGCGCCAGCACCTCGCGCTCGCGTGCCGAAAGGCGCTGCACCGGATCGCGCTGCCGCCGCAGCAGCTGCCGCACCACCTCGGGATCGATGACCGTGCCGCCGGCCGCGACCCGCTCGACCGCCTCGGCGAAGCTCTCGACCGCGCCGACCCGGTCCTTAAGCAGGTAGCCCACGGCATGACCGCCGCCAGAGTCGAGCAGATGGGCGGCGTAGGACTGCTCGACATACTGGCTCAGGACGAGCACAGGAAGCCGGGGATCCTCCTCCCGCAAGGCGACCGCCGCCCGCAGCCCGTCGTCGCCGTGCCCCGGCGGCATGCGCACGTCGGTGATGACGATGTCGGGCCGGTGCTGGGCGACCGCCGGGGCGAGCGAGGGCGCGTCACCCACCATCGCGGCGACAGAGTGTCCAAACCGGACGAGCAGGGCCTGAAGCCCTTCCTGCATAAGCACACTGTCCTCGGCGACGACTACCCGGAGTGGCATGGGATCTCCACGTGCAGCAGGGTCGGCCCGCCCGGCGGGCTTGACAGGCGCAGCCGCCCGTCGACCACGGCCAGCCGGTCGGCCAGGCCCATGAGGCCGGTGCCGCGGGACGGGTCGGCGCCACCTACACCGTCGTCGCGGATCTCCAGCACGAGCAGGTCGGTGTGCAGGCGGCCCCAGATCGAGGCCCGGCTTGCCCTGCTGTGCTTGACGACGTTGGCCAGCGCCTCGGAAACGACGAAGTAGGCGGTGTCTTCGCAGCGGACCGTCGAACCCGAGCGTGGCACCTTGATGTCGACGTTGATGGGAAGGGGTGAGGTCGAGGCCAGCTCCTCGACCGCGGCGGCGAGGCCGTGATCGGTCAGCACCTGCGGGTGCACCCCCCGGATCAGGGAACGCAGCTCGGCCAGGGTCACATCGATCTGCTCCTGCGCGTGCCGCAGCTGCCGCTGCACGGCGGACCCCGGCTCGGTGTCGAGCCGGGTCAGGCCGAGGCGGACGCTCAGCGAGACCAGCCGCTGCTGCGCGCCGTCGTGCAGGTCGCGCTCGATGCGCCGCCGCTCAAGCTCGAACGCGTCCACCAGCCGGGCCCGCGAGCGGGTCACCTCGCGCAGCTGCTCGCCCAGCTCGTCATCGCGCGGCGCCAGGATCGCCCGAGCCAGCGCCGCCCGCGCCCCCGCCCACGCCGTGATGGTGTAGGGCGCCGGGAGCAGGATGGCGATCCCGACGATCACCCACGGCCAGGAGGAGCCTTCGTCGATCGGGACGCTCATCA
>Ga0075421_100002484_pt1 | contig 22043 bp, 24 predicted proteins | sample SoiMetdeltSBSDD5_FD_75292 | JGI IMG/M metagenome (GOLD analysis project Ga0075421, IMG submission 75292) | Bulk soil microbial communities from a Populus tree surrounding site in Tennessee, USA - Soil MetaG P. deltoides SBSDD5 | ecosystem: Environmental > Terrestrial > Soil > Tree plantation...
GCCGACAAGATGCTCGTCCACGAGACTCGGGGGCGCCTCGCGGTCACCTTCCTCACCTTCGGCTTCAAGCACGGCACGCCGCGCGACGCCGACCTCACCTTCGACGTCCGCTTCCTCCCCAACCCGCACTACGAGGAGCACCTGCGCGACCTCACGGGGCGCGACCCGGACGTGATCGAGTACGTGGAGAGCTCGGACGGGATCGAGGAGTTCTACGAGCGGCTGACCCCGCTGCTCGACTACCTGCTGCCCGCGTACGAGCACGAGGGCAAGTCGCACCTCACGATCGGGATCGGCTGCACCGGCGGGCGCCACCGCTCGGTGGTGATCGCCGACAGGCTTGCCGGCGGCTACCAGGACGACGAGCGCTACCTGATCGACGTGGTGCACCGCGACGTCGAGAAGCCGCCGCGCCGTCCCTAACGCGCTAGATTCAGCGCGGCTTCTCGAGTTCGAGGAAAGGGAGCACCTGACATGGCCTTGAAGGCCGGCATCAACGGCTTCGGCCGGATCGGGCGCAACGTCTTCCGCGCGGCGCACGATCGCGGAGCGGACATCGACTGGGTGGGCGTGAACGACATCACGGACACCAAGACCCTCGCCCATCTGCTCAAGTACGACTCGATCCTGGGCCCGTTCAAGGGCGAGGTCGACTTCACGGACGACAGCCTGATCGTGGACGGCGACGAGCTCAAGGTGTTCGCCGAACGCGATCCGGCGGCGCTGCCCTGGGGCGACGCCGGCGCGGAGGTCGTGATCGAGTCCACCGGGCTGTTCACCAAGCGCGCCGACGCCGCCAAGCACCTCGAGGCCGGCGCCACGAAGGTGATCATCACGGCGCCGGCCACCGAGCCGGACGTGACGCTCGCGCTCGGCGTGAACGACGACTCGTACGACCCGGACGAGCATCAGGTGATCTCGAACGCCTCGTGCACCACGAACTGCCTCGCGCCCGTGGCGAAGGTGCTGAACGACGCCGTAGGGATCGAGCGCGGCGTGATGACCACGATCCACGCCTACACGGCCGACCAGAACCTCCAGGACGCGCCGCACAAGGACCTGCGCCGCGCTCGCGCCGCCGCGACGAACCTCGTGCCCACCTCGACGGGCGCGGCCAAGGCGCTCGGGCTCGTGCTGCCCGAGCTGGAAGGCAAGCTGAACGGTGTGGCCGTGCGCGCGCCCGTGATCACCGGCTCGGTGGTCGACCTGGTCTGCGAGGTCTCGCGGGCGACGACGAACGACGAGGTGAACGCCGCCTTCGCGGAGAAGGCGGACGCGGGCGGGCTCGACGGGATCCTCAAGTACAACGAGGATCCGATCGTGTCCACCGACATCATCGGCTCGCCCTACTCCTCGATCTTCGATGCGCCGCTGACCATGGTGGTCGACGAGCGCCTCGTGAAGGTCGTGGCCTGGTACGACAACGAGTGGGGCTACTCGAACCGGGTGGTCGACCTCGCCCAGCGGGTGCTCGCGGGGACGCCGGTTGGCTGATTCGGCGGCGGCTCCGTTCGCCAAGGCCAGTGTGCGCGACCTCGAGCTGGTGAGGGGCGAAGCGGTGCTCGCGCGGGTGGACTTCAACGTGCCGCTCGAGGGCGGAGAGGTGAGCGACGACGCGCGCATCCGCGCGGCGCTCCCCACTATCGAGCTGCTGCTGGAGCGCGAGGCGCGGCTCGTGTTGTGCTCGCACCTCGGGAGGCCCAAGGGGCGCGACCCGAAGACGTCGCTGGCGCCGGTCTCGGCCCGGCTCGGCGAGCTGATCGGGGCGCCCGTCCACCAGGCGCCCGAGGTCGTGGGGCCCGAGGTGCGGCGGGGGGTCGACCGGCTCGAGCCCGGCAGCGTACTCGTGCTCGAGAACACGCGCTGGGAGCGCGGAGAGACCGAGAACGACCCCGGGCTGTCGCGCGAGCTGGCCTCGCTGGCCGACGCCTACGTGAACGACGCGTTCGGCTCGGCCCACCGCGCGCACGCATCGACGGCAGGCGTGGCGGAGTTCCTGCGGCCCGCCGTGGCCGGCCTCCTGCTGGAGAGCGAGGTGAGCACGCTGCGCGCGATCGTCGAGGCGCCCGAGCGCCCGCTCGTGGTGGTGCTCGGCGGCGCGAAGGTCACCGACAAGATCGCCCTGATCGACCGCTTCCTCGACACTGCGGACACCCTTCTGATCGGAGGGGCGATGTGCTTCTCGTTCTTCCGCGCCCAGGGGATCGACACCGGCAATTCGCTGGTCGAGGAGGAGGGCGTGGAGCTCGCCCGGCGCGCGCTCGACAAGGCCGAGGGAACGCGCTGCCGGCTCGTGCTCCCCACGGACCTCGTGATCGGCCGCGAATTCGACGCCTCCACGGAGCGGCGCGAGCTGGACGGTGTCGAGGTGCCCGACGGCTGGATGGGCCTGGACGTGGGCGCCCGCACGGCGGCCGCCTACGGCGAGGCGATCGCCGGCGCCGGCACGGTGTTCTGGAACGGGCCGATGGGAGCCTTCGAGCTGGAGCCGTTCGCGGACGGCACGCGCACCGTGGCCGAGGCGGTGGCGGCGGCGCCCAGCACGACCGTGGTGGGCGGTGGAGACTCGGGCGCAGCACTGGCCGAGTTCGGGCTCGCGGACGATGTGGACCACCTGTCCACGGGCGGCGGCGCGTCGCTCGAGCTGCTCGAGGGCAAGGAGCTGCCCGGCGTGGAGGTGCTCGATGACGCCTGACGGCACGCCCGCGCGCCGGCCGGCCATCGTCGGCAACTGGAAGCTCTGGGGCACGCGGGCGCAGGCCGCCGACTACTGCGAGCGCCTGCTCGAGCTGCTGCCGGACGAGCGCCGTCGTCCCGCCGTGGTCGGGGTCTGCGCCCCGTACACCGCGCTCGACGTGTGCGTCGAGCGCCTGGAGGGCAGGGGCGTGGCCGTGTACGCGCAGAACATGCACCAGGCGGACACGGGCGCGTTCACCGGCGAGGTCTCGGCCCCGATGCTGAACGAGCTCGGCGTGCAGGGCGTGGTGCTCGGCCACTCGGAGCGGCGCCAGCTCTTCGGCGAGACCGACCGCGCCCTGCAGGAGAAGGTGCCGGCCGCGCTCGACGCCGGCCTGCGCCCGATCCTCTGCGTGGGCGAGACCGAGGAGGAGCGCGAGGGCGGCGCGACTGAGCGCAAGCTTCGCTATCAGGTGCAGGAGGGGCTCGAGAAGGTCGCCACGGAGCGGCTGGCGGAGGTGACGATCGCGTACGAGCCGATCTGGGCGATCGGCACCGGAAAGGTGGCCACGCCGGACATCGCGCAGGAGGCGATCGCCTTCGTGCGCGCGCTCGTGGGGGATCGCTCGCGCGAGGCGGCGGATCGGGTACGCGTGCTCTACGGCGGGAGCGTCAAGCCGGACAACGCGGTGGAGATCGTGGCGCAGCCGGACGTCGACGGCGCGCTTGTGGGCGGCGCGAGCCTCGACCCCGACGACTTCGCGCGGATCGTCGCGGCCGCCGAGCCGTGAGCTTCGCGCGCGTCTGCCTCGTCGTCCTCGACGGCTGGGCGCTGGCCGAGCCGGGCCCCGGCAACGCGGTGGAGCTCGCGAGCACGCCGGTGTTCGACGGGCTGTGGAAGCGCTGGCCGCACACCACCCTCACCACCTGGGGCCCGGCCGTCGGCCTGCCCGAAGGGCAGATGGGGAACTCGGAGGTGGGCCACCTGAACCTGGGGGCCGGGGCGATCGTGAAGCAGGACCTGCTGCGGATCGACGAGGCGATCGAGGACGGCTCCTTCGCCGCGAACGACACCCTGCGGGCGGCCTTCGCCGGCCGTGGCCGGGTGCACCTGATGGGACTCGTCTCGGCCGGAGGCGTGCACGCGAGCACGGACCACCTGCGCGCGCTGATCGAGCTCGCGGACACCGCCGGCGCCGCCGACGTTGCGATCCATGCCTTCAGCGACGGACGCGACACGAACCCAGACTCGGGCGCCGGCTACCTGGCCGAGCTCGAGGCCGGCCTGCCCCAGCGCGCCCGCGTGGCCACGGTCACCGGTCGCTACTACGCCATGGACCGCGACCGGCGCTGGGATCGCACGAAGCTCGCATGGGACGCCCTCGTGCACGGCGAGGCCGGGTTCCGCGCCGAGTCGGGAGAGGCCGCCGTGCGCGCCGCCTACGAGCGCGGCGAGACCGACGAGTTCATCAAGCCGACGCTCGTGGGGGAGGAGGGCCGGATCCGCGACGGCGACTCGGTCGTCTTCTTCAACTTCCGTCCCGACCGCGCGCGCCAGCTCAGCCGTGCGCTGGGCGAGCGCGACTTCCACGAGTTCGACCGCGGCGAGGCGCCCGGCGTGACGCTCACCACGCTCACCGAGTACCAGGAGGACTGGGACTACCCGGTGGCCTTCCCGCCTGCGCGACCCGAGACAACCCTGGCGAGCACACTCGCGGAGCGCGGCATCGACCAGCTGCACGTGGCGGAAACCGAGAAGTACGCGCACGTGACCTACTTCTTCAATGGCGGTGAGGAGGACCCCTATGACGGCGAGGAGCGCAAGCTGGTGGACTCGCCGCGCGACGTGGCCACCTACGACCTGAAGCCCGAGATGAGCGCGAGCGCCGCGGCCGACGCCTTCGTGAACGGCTGGGCCGAGCGCGACTACGGCTTCGGGATCATCAACTTCGCGAACCCCGACATGGTGGGCCACACCGGCGTGATCGAGGCCGCGGTGAGCGCGATCGAATGCGTGGACGGGTGTCTCGGCAGGGTCGTGGAGGCGGTGGAGGCGTCCGGCGGGGCGTGCGTCATCACCGCCGACCACGGTAACGCCGACCACATGCTGGAGCCCGACGGCAGCCCCAACACGGCACATTCGCTGAACCCGGTGCCGTTGCTCGTGACGGCCGATGTCGGAAGCCTGCGCGACGGCGGGATCCTCGCGGACGTGGCCCCCACGGTGCTGGCGCTGATGGGGCAGGAGCAGCCGAGCGCGATGACGGGGCGGTCACTGCTGGTCAACTGAAGAAAGTTGACACGGAGCGACTTAGGTTTTATGCTTGGCGGCGTCCAGATGTCTCACCGGAGGTAACCCGCACATGGCACTACTGATGAAGCCCGAGCCGTTCTCCCGCGAGGTCGATCGCCTGTTCGACGCGTTCTTCGGCCAGGAGCGCGACGCCGCGCGTCGCTGGGTCCCGCCGATGGACCTCGTCGAGGCTGAGGGTCACTTCGTGCTTGAGGCCGATCTGCCGGGCCTGACCGACGGCGACGTGAAGATCGAGGTCGCGGACGGCACGCTCACGATCTCCGGCGAGCGCAAGGTGGCGCACGAGCGCTCTGAGCGCGGTTGGTACCGGATCGAGCGCTCCTTTGGCAGCTTCAGCCGCTCGCTGACACTCCCCGAGGGGGTGAACGCGGACGCGATCACGGCGGAGTTCCACGACGGCGTGCTCGAGGTGCGGATCCCGAAGCCCGAGGAGCGCCAGCCACGCCGGATCGAGATCTCCCCCGGTACCGACGCCGGCAACGGCACGCCGGCGGCGGTCGAGGGCAGCGCCAGCGAGGGCTGAGCCCTCTCAGACGGTCGGACAACGGGGCCGCCTCGAGGCGGCCCCGGCGCATTTCAGGGTCCCGCGCGTAGGCTGGCTCCGGCCATGACCGCTCGCCCGTTCACCATCGAGGCCCGTGACGGCGCCGCGCGCGCCGGTGTGATCCACACGCCGCACGGCGACGTGCGCACGCCCGCCTTCGTGCCGCTCGCCTCGACCGCCACCGTCAAGTCGCTGCACGCCTCCGAGGTGGCCGCGCTCGGTTGCGAGATGGTGCTCGGCAACACGTTCCACCTGTTCATCCAGCCCGGCCCGGAGCTGATCCGCGAGCTGGGCGGGCTGCACGAGTTCATGAACTGGCGCGGAGCGATCATCACGGATTCGGGCGGCTATCAGGTCTTCTCGATGGGCCACGGCTCGGTGGCCGAGGAGATCAAGCGGCGCCGCGAGCGGCGCCAGTCGATGGTCGTCTCGATCGAGGAGGAGGGGGTCCGCTTCCGCTCCTACCTCGACGGGCGCGAGCGCTTCATGGGGCCCGAGACCTCGATGGAGGTGCAGGCCGCCCTGGGCTCGGACATCGCGCTCGCGTTCGACGAGTGCACGCCGTTCCACGTGGAGCGCGACTACACGCACGCCTCGATGGAGCGAACCCACCGCTGGCTCGACCGCTGCGTGGCGTGGTGCGGCGAGCACGCGCCGCCCGGCCAGCTGCTCTACGGGATCGTGCAGGGCGGCGTGTACGAGGACCTTCGCGCCGAGTCCACGGCCTACGTGGCCCAGGCGGGCGTGGACGGCGTGGCGATCGGGGGCTCGCTCGGCCAGGAGAAGGACGAGATGCGCCAGGTGATCGAGTGGTCGCTCGCCGGGCTGCCGGACGCGCCGCCACGCCACCTGCTCGGGATCGGCGACGTGGACGACCTCGTGCACGCGGTGGGGGCCGGCCTCGACACCTTCGACTGCGCCACCCCGACCAGGCTGGCGCGCCACGGCACGGCGCTCGTGCCCGCGCCCGACGCGCGCTGGCGGCTCGACCTCGGCAAGTCGGCGAGCCGCACGAGTCGCGAGCCGATCGACGAGCGCTGCCCGTGCCCGGCCTGCCGCGAGCACTCCCGCGGCTACCTGCACTACCTGGTCCGGGCGGGCGAGCTGACTGCCAAGCGGCTGCTCACGCTCCACAACCTCACCTTCTTGCAGCGGCTGATGGGCGGCATGCGCGAGGCGATCGAGGGGGGCGGCTTCGCGGCGCACGCCAAGCGGGTGCTGGCTGGCGAAGCGCCCTGAGCAGCGCCGCTAGCGCGTGTTCTCTCGAAGGAAGTCGCGCAGCTGCTGGATCTGCTGCTCCACGTTGTCCGCGTCGGGAGCCGTGGGGCCGCCGCTGTCGTTCTGGGAGAGCAGGGCGAGCGCGACCACGGCGATGGCCGCGAGCACCGCCAGCAGGGCCAGGAACGTGCCCCAGCGGCGACGGGCGGCGGCCTTACGTGAGGCCTCGGCCTGGGCACGGCGCGCCTCCGCCGGCGTGCCGGCCGGCTGGGCCGCCGGGAGCGGCGCGACCCGCGTCGGAGGACGTCCCTCGGGCGCGGCGGGCGAGCGGAGCGCCTGCGTGGCTGCGGTGGCGTCGATCGCCCGAGTGGTGTCGTAGTCGCTTAGTGCGAGGCGCCGCGTGGCCGCGGTGGTCTCGCCGTGCACTCCCGCCTCGATCGCCTTGGCCATCTCGAGCGCGGTGGCGTAGCGGTTGCCGGGCTCGCGTTCTAGGCAGAGACGGATCGCCTCGTCGAGCTCGGTCGGAACGTCGGGGCGGTAGTCGGTGATCGGGGTGACCGAGTCCTGCTGTTGCTTGAGCGCCAGCTCGGTGAGCGAGGCGTACTCGTGCGGGAGCCGGCCGGTCAGGAACTGGTACGCGCACACGCCCAGCGAGTAGATGTCCGACGCCGGCCCCGACTCGTCCCCGCGCGCCTGCTCGGGCGAGAGGTAGGCCGCCGTGCCGAGCACGGAGCCGACCTGCGTGATGCGGGTCTGCTCGGCCGCCTTCGCGATGCCGAAGTCGGCGAGCTTCGTGGTGCTCATCTCCTCGGCCACGAGCAGGTTGCCTGGCTTCACGTCGCGGTGGATCACGCCCGCGCGATGGGCATAGTCGAGCCCGTGGCAGGCGTCGCGCACGGTGTGCACGGTCTCGTCGAGCCCGAACCGCTTGCGCTCGCGCAGCAGGTCGGCGCACGAGGGCCCGTCCACGTACTCCATGACGATGTAATGGCGGTGGCTCTGCGAATCCTCGCCGGAGTCGAAAACCTGCACGACGTTCGGATGCTGAAGACGCGCGGCGGCCAGGGCCTCGCGCCGGAAGCGCGCGACGAAGGCGTCGTCGTCGGCCAGGTGCTCGGCGAGCAGCTTGACCGCCACGGGGCGCTCGAGCACCGTGTCGTTCGCCTGGAAGACCGTGGACATGCCGCCCGCGCCGAGTCGGCGCTCGATCACGTAGCGGCCGGCGATCCGGGTGGGAGGGCTCAACCGCCGGCCTCCGGGACGATCGCTCCGCCGCCGCCTCCCTGGCCAGGCTGCTCTCCGTCCTGGCCGGGCGGCGTGCCCCCCTGGCCCGGAGGCGTGCCATCCTCCTCGTCGCCCTGATCGGGCTCGACGGTGGTCGTCTCTTCGGGAACCGTCTCCTCCGGCACCGTCTCCTCGGTGGTGGTCTCCGGCTGGGTCTCCGTCTCCGTCTCGATCAGCGGCGCCTCGGTCTCGGTCTTGTCGCGCTCCTCGTCCAGCTCCGCGCAGCGCTCGTCGACGAGCTGGAAGAGCCGGTCGAACCCGTCGCGGAGCGCCTGCTCCACGTCGGAGTCCACGTCCTCGGGGAGGTCGGCGATCAGCTGGTCGACGACCTTCGTGTTGGGGTCGTCGCCCTTGGTGATGTCGTTGCACGCGCCCTGCACGGCGAGCCGGTCCTCGATCCCGCCGAGCTGGTTCTCGAGCGCGGCGGCGGTCTGAGCGGGGATCGGCTCGCCCTCTTCGTCGGAGCCGCAGCCCGCGGCCAGGCCGGCTGCGAGGCAGAGGATGATGGTTGTCGCGCTGCGCACTGTCACTGTCCGCTGTAGAGCCGCTCCGCGAGCACCCCGGGGAGGCCGGCGTCCTCGATCGCCCTGGCAGCCAGCTCGATCGGATACTCGACCCGACGCCAGGTTGCGGTCCAGTCCCCTGTGTCTAGCAGGAGCCACGACGCGCGTGGGTCACCATCGCGTGGCTGGCCCACTCCGCCGGGGTTCATGAGCCACTTGCCCTCGGACACGTCCTGCTCGCTCCCCGCTCCGGCCTGGGCGCCGGTCAACTCGCCGTCGGCGTCCCGGTGAAACCAGAGCGCGACGTGCGAATGGCCGATCGCCCCCACACGCGCCTCCATCAGATCCATGCACTCGTCCGCCTGCCAGCTCGAGAGCACGTACTCCCACACCGGGTCGCGCGGGCTGCCGTGGAAGATGCCCGGCTCGCGCGTGGGCTCGGAGGCGGCGAGCCCGCGCAGGAACGACAGGGACTCCTCGGAGATCGTCTCCTGGGTCCAGCGCGCTGCGGTGGCGGCGCTCGACGAGAAGTCCGAGATCGGGATCTCGCCTGTGACCACCAGGTCGTGGTTGCCCGCCAGCGAGAGCGTGCAGCGCTCGCGGGCGAGCGCAACGCACTCGTCCGGCTGGGCCCCGTAGCCCACCAGGTCGCCGAGGCACCAAAGCTGCTCTGCGCCGGCCGACTCGATGTCGGCCAGCACGGCCTCGAAGGCCGGCAGGTTTCCGTGCACGTCAGAGAGAAGCGCGATGCGCATTGGGGGCCTTCTACAGTGTCGCGGGATGGGACGTTCGCGGCTGCCGCTGGCGATCGTGGTGGCAGCGGCTGCCGCCGCGGGCGCGACCTTTCTCCTGCGCCCGCGAACGGGCCTGATCGAGCCGGTCCCCGTCGATGCCCAAGCGTACTTCACGGCCTTCCAGCTCGACCGGGCGGAGGACTTCCGCGGCGTGCAGCGGATACTGGGCCTCGCCTCCCTTGGGGTGTCCGTGGGCACGCTCGCCGTGCTCGCGTGGCGGCCGCCGCGCCGCCTGCTCGAGCGCCTCGGCGGGCGACCCCTCCTGGGCGGCGCCGCCGCGGGAGCCGGCATCTCGCTGCTGCTGGTGCTCACCGGCCTGCCGCTGGCGGCCTGGATGCGCTCCCGCGCCATCGACGTCGGGCTGGCCACGCAGTCCTGGCCCGATTGGGCGCTCGACGTGCTCAAGTCGGCCGGGATTGAGGCTGCCGTGGCCGCCGCCGGCGGGTTCATGGCGATGGTGCTGGTCAGGCGCTTCCGGCGCAACTGGTGGGCCCCCGCGGCCGTGGTGGTAGCGGCCTTCGGCGTGATCACCATCTGGCTCTATCCGGTGGTGATCGATCCCGTGTTCAACGACTTCGAGAAGCTGCCGCCCGGCCCGGTGCGCTCGGACGTGCTCGAGCTTGCCGAGGAGGCCGACGTGGACGTGGGCGAGGTCTACCGCGTGGACGCCAGCCGCCGCACCTCGGCGGCCAACGCGTACGTGAACGGGCTCGGACACTCCAAGCGCGTGGTGCTCTACGACAACCTGATATCCGGCTTCCCGCGCGACGAGGTGCGCCTCGTGGTCGCGCACGAGCTCGGGCATCAGAAGCACAACGACCTGCTGCGCGGGCTCGCCTGGCTCGCCCTCGTGGCGCCGGCCGGGACCTTCCTGACGCAGCGTCTCGCCGAGCGGTTCGCGCGCCGCGACGGGCTCGACGACCGTGGCCGCAAGCCCGGCCCGATCGTGCTGCCGGCGATCGCGCTCGCCGTCACGCTGACCTCGCTCGCGCTCGGCGCGGCGTCGAACGTGCTCTCGCGCCAGGTGGAGGCGCGCGCCGACGCCTTCGCCCTCGACCTCACCCGCGATCCCGCGGCGTTCGTTCAGTTCGAGCGCCGGATCGCGCTGCGCAACATCGCCGACCCGAATCCGCCTGGCCTGCTGCAGGCGCTGTTCGCCACCCACCCCACGACGCTCGAGCGGATCGGCATCGGCGAAGCTTGGGAGAAGCCCGAGTGACGCGCCGCGCCCTCCTCGAGCGCGTGGTGCGCGAGCTGGCGTCGTATGAGCGGCCGTCCGCCTCGGAGGGCGAACGGCGCGCGGCGGAGTGGCTGGCGGGGGAGTTCCGCGATGCCGGCTGCCGCGCGGTGCGGGTGGAGGAGGAGCGCGCCCACGGCGGCTACTGGTGGCCGCTCGGGCTGCTGAACGCCGGCTCGGCGCTGGCCGCGCTTGCGGGCGGCCGGTTGGCGAGCGTGCTCACGGGCGGCGCCGCGGCGGCGGCCGTGTACGACGACGTGAGCGGCGGCCGGCTCTGGTTCCGGCGCCGGGCCGTGCCGCACCGCCCCGCCTGGAACGTCGTGGCCGAGGCCGGGGACCCGGACGCGGAGCGCACGGTGGTCGTGATGGCCCACCACGACGCCGCCCATTCCGGGCTCGTCTTCCACCCGGCGCTGCCGCGCATCGCGATGAGGTTGACGCCCGCGCTGCACGCGAAGGCGAACCAGAGCGTGCCGATCATCTTCGGCGTGTTCCTCGGCCCGCTGCTGCTGGCGCTCTCGGGACTGCTCGGCAGCCGCCTCCTGCGTGGTGCAGGTCTCGTCTTCTCGATCGGCGCGACGGCCGCGATGACGGACATCGGCGCCCGCTCGGTGGTGCCGGGTGCCAACGACAACCTCAGCTCCGTGGCGGCCCTCGTGGCGCTCGCCCACGCCCTGCGCGGGCGACCGCCCGAGGGGGTGCGCGTGATCCTGCTCTCCACGGGCGCCGAGGAGGGCTTCATGGAGGGCATGCAGGCGTTCGCGCGGCGCCACTTCCCCGCGCTCGCGCGCGACACCACCGAGTTCCTCTGCCTCGAATGCGTGGGCTCGCCCCAGCTGTGCGTGGTCGAGGGCGAGGGGATGCTCCGGATGCGCCTCTACCCCAAGGCGGCGCGCGAGACGCTCGCGCGCGCCGGCGAGGCGGTAGGTGTCGAGCTGCGCCGCGGCCTGCGCACCGTGGCGGCCACCGACGGCTTGATCGCGCTGCGCGCCGGCTACCGCGCCGCCCTACTGGGCGGCGTGGACGAGACGAAGTTCCCGGCCAACTACCACTGGCCGAGCGACCTGCCGGACAACCTCGACTGGGACTCGGTCGAGGGCGCCGTCGCCGTGGGCGAGGCCTACGTGCGGAACGGCGCTCCCGCCTGAGGCTCGCCTAGCCGGTCGAGTCGGTTGGGTCGCTGTCGCTCAGCTCCGGCAGGTCGCGGATGCCCTCGCGCGTCTGCCACTTGGAGAAGTTGTCCTCCATGGCGTCGATCAGCTCGCGCATGAAGCGCGGCGAGAGGTTCAGCCGCGAGACCACGACCCCGGGCACCTCGCCTTCGTCGACCTCGTGGTCGACGCGCGCGAAGGTGATCGTGAACTCGTAGTCCGAATGGGACACGTTGGCGAAGTTGGCGTAGTGGCCGGCCATCGTGTCCGGGTCGGTATGGATGTTGAAGTGGCGCTCGCCCTCGTCTGGCACGCGCGTAGTATCGCACCCGCCCCATGCGCATCTCGGTCATCGCCGTCGGGCGGCTGCGCCCGCCCTACCAGGACGACGTCGAGCACTACCGCAAGCTCCTCGCCGGCCACGCCCGGGTCGAGGTCGTCGAGGTGCGCGAGGACGAGAAGGTGCCGCCGCGCGTGCCGGAGCGCGCGTTCACGGTGCTGCTGGCGAGCGACGGGGTCGAGCTCGATTCGCTGGCGTTCAGCGACTGGCTGGAGGAGCGGCGCCTGGGTGGGCGCGACATCTGCTTCGTGATCGGCGGCCCGAAGGGCCTCGAGCTCGATGCCGACATGCGGCTGTCGCTCGGGCCGATGACCCTGCCCCACCAGCTGGCGCGCGTGGTGCTGCTGGAGCAGCTCTACCGGGCGCACAAGATCCTCGCTCGCGAGCCCTACCACTATTAGTTCCCCACTCATGGACCCAGTCGCCAACCTCAAGGACGCGGTCGCGCAGACCGCCTCGTCGCTCGCCAGCGACGGCCGGGTGGCGCCGCCCAAGCTCGACCGCCCCAAGCAGGCGGGCTTCGGCGACTACTCGACCAACGCGGCGATGCTGCTCGCGCCCACGCTCGGGGAGCCGCCGCGCGCGATCGCCGAGCGGCTCGGAGACGTGCTCGGCGAGCGGCTCGGCGAGGCGGTGGAGAAGGTGGAGGTGGCGGGCCCGGGGTTCCTCAACCTGTTCATGTCGGACCGCTGGTACCTCGACGCGCTCGCGGGCGTGCTCGAGGCGGGAGCGGACTACGGCGCCTCGAGCGCCGGCGAGCGGGTGAACGTCGAGTTCGTGAGCGCGAACCCCACCGGCCCGATCACGATCGCATCCGCCCGCCACGCCGCCTACGGCGACGCGCTCTGCCGGGTGCTCGAGCGCGCCGGCTACGACGTGGACCGCGAGTACTACGTGAACGACGCCGGCACCCAGGTGCGCCGCTTCGGCGAGTCGATCCTGGCGCGCGCGCGCGGCGAGGAGCCGCCGGAGGACGGCTACCGCGGCGACTACGTGACGGCGGTGGCCGGGCGGATCGACGGAGCCGCGCAGCTCGACGCCGACGAGCTGGCGCTCCGGGGGGTCGAGCTGATGGTCGACGACGTGCGCGTCTCGCTCGACCGCTTCCGGGTGCACATGGACACCTACTTCTTCGAGCACACCCTCCACGCGGACGAGATCGAGGCGGCGCTCGAGCGGCTCGACGGGGTCTACTCGAGCGAGGGCGCGCTCTGGCTGCGCACCACCAGGCACGGCGACGACAAGGACCGCGTGCTACGCCGCTCCGACGGCGAGTGGACCTACTTCGCGCCCGACATCGCCTACCACCTCGACAAGCTCGGGCGCGGCTACGACCACATGATCGACATCTGGGGCGCGGACCATCACGGCTACATGGCGCGGCTGTGGGCCGCCTGGGAGGCGCTCGGGGCCGAGCGCGAGCGGCTCGAGCTCTTGATCATGCAGCTAGTGAACCTCACCGAGGGCGGCGAGCGCGTTCAGATGTCGAAGCGCGCGGGCACGATCGCCACGCTCGACGATCTGCTCGACGACATCGGCGTCGACGCTGCGCGCTGGTTCCTCACCCAGCGCAACCACGACACCACGCTCGACCTCGACCTCGAGCTGGCCCGCACCGAGTCGCAGGACAACCCGGTCTACTACGTGCAGTACGCGCACGCCCGGATCGCCTCGATCCTTCGCAAGGCGGGTGAGGAGCGCGTCGAGGCGGCGCTGGCGGCCGACCTGCGCGCGAGCCACGAGCGCTTCCACCCGTCGGCGCGGGCGCTCGTCAAGCGGCTGCTGGAGCTGCCCGGCGACATCCGCGACGCCGCCGAGCGCCGGGCGCCGCACCGAATGACCACCTACGCCACCGAGACCGCGCAGGACTTCTCGGCCTTCTACCGCGACTGCCGGGTGGTGGGGGCGGCCGAGGAGGGCGGCGACGAGGACGTGCGGATCGCCGCGTGCGTGGCCACCCAGCGGGTGCTGTCGCAGGCGCTCGATCTCCTCGGGGTCGAGGCGCCGGAGTCGATGTAGCGCTCAGCTAGTCTGCGCCGCCCCGTGGCCCGCCGTATCGCACTGCTCGCGCTCCTCGGCCTGCTCTCGTGCGCCGCGCCCGCCGCGTCCGCCGAGTCGTACGGGCCGATGACAGGGACGAGCGCCGCGGCCGGCCCGGCCAAGTACGACCGCGTCTTCGTGCAGAAGATCGGCCCGCGCAGGCCTCGCACCGTGCTCGTGCTCGTGCCCGGCTTCATCGGCGGCGCCGGCGGCATCTCGCCGGTGGCGCGCGACATCGTCGCGCGCGTGCCGGGCATGGCCGTTTGGACCGTCGACCGGCGCGAGCAGGCGTTCGAGGACACGAGCGGCTTCGCGAGCGGCGACCCGCAGGCGGCGGAGGACTACTACCTCGGCTTCCGCTACAAGCGCGTGCGCGGTGAGGACGTGCCGTTCGTCGGTCGCTGGGGGCTCGGGGTGGCACTGGGGGACCTTCGCCGGGTGGTGCTCGCCGCCCGCGCCGGCGGACGGCGCAGGGTGATCCTGGGCGGCCACTCGCTCGGCGCCTCCACCGCGGTGGCATACGCGTCCTGGGGCTTCGGCCGCCGCGCCGGCTTCCGCGACGTCGACGGCCTGGTGCTGATCGACGGCGGCCTCCGCGGCAGCTTTCGCAGTGCCAGCCCCAGGGGCGCGGAGAAGACGCTGGCCAAGATCCGCAGGGGCGAGGTGTTCGACGACCTGATCGGGTTCGGCATCCCCGAGATCTCCGGGATCTTCGCGCAGGTCGGAGCGCTGTGGGCGGCGAAGCAGCCGGACGCGCCCTCCTCGCTGCAGGCCAATCCACTGGTCCCCGCGCGGTTCAAGCCGCGGGTGCCCGCGACGAACGAGGCGCTGCTCGGCTACGCGTTCGACGAGACCACCTCGCCACGGTCGCTCGGGCTGATTCACATCCGCGCGGGAGGCCTGGCGCCGAGCGGCGACCCGCGCGGCTGGCAGGACCGGGAGCTCACGCCGATCGCGCGCTTTGCCAAGGCCTATGCGGCAAACCGCCCGAACGCGACCCAGTGGTACTTCTCGAAGCGGCTGCGCCTCGACGTGAACGCGATGAGCCCGCTGCGCCCGACGGCGATCACGCGCCGGCTCGGGCTGCGACCGTTCCACGCTCGCGAGATCGACGTTCCGCTCTACGCCTACGGAACCGACCTCACGAACGGAAGGGTGGAGCGGGGAGCGCGCTCGCTCGCACGCCGCTCGCGGATCCGGCGGCCGCGGATCGTCGCCGACCCGAACGCGAGCCATCTCGATCCGGTCTCGGCCGCGCCGGACACGAACCGCTTCCTCCAGACGGTCGTTCCGTTCCTGAAGCGCATCGTGCGCTGAGCGAGGCCCGGGTTCGGGGCTCGGACGGCCGGGAACCTTTTCAGGGTGACCCGAGCCCGCGTCGCGATCACGGTGGTCTTCGCCCTCAACGGGGTGCTGTTCGCGTCGATCTTCTCGCGCCTGCCCGCGATCAAGGACCGCGCGGGACTGGGCGCCGGAGCGCTCGGCGCGGCGCTGCTCTGCTCGATGGTCGGACTGCTCGTGAGCCAGGTGGCCACCGGGCCGCTCGTCGCGCGCGCCGGCAGCAGGCCGCTCGTGCTCGCGGGAGCGCTCTGCTACGCGGTCGGGCTGGTGCCGGTTGCGCTCTCGGAGTCGTTCCTCGCGCTCGCCGGGTCGTTCCTGCTGGTGGGCCTCGCGAACGGCGCGCTCGACGTGGCGATGAACGTCCACGGGATCACGGTCGAGCGTGGGCTCCAGCGGCCGGTGCTGTCCTCGCTCCACGCCTTCTTCTCGTTCGGCGCGCTCGCCGGCGCCGCGGCCGGCGGCCTGATCGCCGCGGCGGGGGTGGGCGTGGTGCCGCACCTCGTGGCGGTGTCGGGCTTCGGCATGGTCGTCGCCCTGACCTCGGTGCGGTTCCTGCTTCCGCCCTCCGCGGACGCCGCTCCCGACGGCCCGAGGTTCGTCCGTCCCACGAGACCGCTCCTGGTCGTGGGGGCGTTCGCGTTCTGCGTGCTGCTCTCGGAGGGCGCCGTGAACGACTGGACGACGGTCTACCTCGACGACGATCTCGACGCGAGCGAGGGGCTCGCCGCCGCCGGCCTCGCCGCGTTCTCGCTCGCGATGGGCGTCAGCCGACTGGCCGGTGACCGACTCACGACCGCGTTCGGTGCCGTGCTCCTGGCGCGGGCCGGGGCGGGCCTCGCCGCCGTGGGGATCGGGCTGGCCATCGCGTCGCCGTTGCCCGCCGGGGCGATCGCGGGCTTCGCCGCAGCCGGCGTCGGCCTCGCCGCCCTGTTCCCGCTGGCGGTGCGGGCGGCTGCCGAGCGCGGGGAGCTCGCCGGGCCGTCCGTGTCGGCCGTCTCAGCGATCGGCTACTGCGGCTTCCTCGCCGGTCCGCCCGCGGTCGGTGGCCTGGCGGAGGTCGCGGGGTTGCGGGCGGGCCTCGCTCTGGTTGCGGTGCTCTGCTGTGTGGCCGCGCTCCTGGCGGGCGCGCTGCGGGCGCCGGTCAGATCTCGCTGAAGAAGTTGACGCCGAGGTCGTCCATCAGGCTGAGCGCCTCGGAGTTCAGGCGCGTGAGCTCGTTCTGGTAGAGCAGCACGCCCATCACGATCAGGATCACGCCGGACACCAGGGTGATGGCCGTGTAGTGGTCGCGGAAGAAGCGGAACACCCCCGCGAAAGTGGTGAACGCCAGCGCGCTCAGGATGAACGGCACCGCCAGCCCGAGGGCGTAGAAAGCGAGTAGCACGCCGCCCTCGCCGACGGTCGACTCCGTGGACGCCGCGGTCAGGATCGCCCCCAGCGTCGGCCCGGTGCAGGGCAGCCAGGCCACCGCGAAGGCGACCCCGGCCACGATCGGGCCGCCGGTGTGGGCGCGCTTCATGAGCTGCTCCGGGCGCCACTCCCTGTTCAGCTTCGGCACGAACAGCATCGCGATGAACAGCACCCCGAGCAGCGCGATCACGATGCCCGAAATCTGCCGCAGGAGCTGGCGGTTGTCCTGGAGCGTCTGGCCGAGCCCGGTGGCGGTCATCCCGAGGGCCACGAACATCGCCGTGAAGGCGAGGCAGAACAGCACCGCCGGGCCGAGCACCTGCCAGCGGCCCTGGCCCTCCTGGATGTCGGCAAACGACACCCCGCTCACCGTCGACAGGTAGCCCGGCACGAGCGGCAGCACGCAGGGGGAGATGAAGGAGATGAAGCCGACGGCGAAGGCGGCAACGACGGTGGTGTCGACGGCGTCCTGGGCGATCACAGGTCGTACCTGCCGAGGTCTGCGTCGAGGCGGGAGTTCGATGCGGCCTCCGGCACCCCTTGCTGCTCCTCGCCCTCGTTCTCGCGGCCGCGTCGCCAGCGGGCGAGTGCGAACGCGATGCCGCCGGCGGCGGCCAGCAGCGCCAGGGCCGGGATCAGGTAGACGAGCACGTCGGCCAGCTCGTCTTCACCGCCCTCGTCGCCGGGCAGCGCGAGCACGCCGTCGCCGAACTGGGCCACGAGCGCTGTCTTGATCTCCTCCTTCGAGCGGCAGTCGGCGATCAGCTCCTCGATGTAGGCGCGCTCGCGCTGGGCCTGCGGCGCCTCCGTGGCGAGCCCGAGCGGGGTGCCGCAGACCGGGCACATCACCTCGTCCTCGATGTCGCCGAGGGTGGTCTTGGGGCAGGCGGCGGTGACTGCCGTGGGCAGGGCGAGGGCCAGCAGGGCGGCGGCCGTCGCGGCCGCCGCGAGCCGCCGCCTCACGCGCCCTCCAGGAGCGGGGTCACGTGGGTTTCCATGAAGGCCCTGTCCACCGGACCGCGCCGCACGGCCGCGATGCGGCCCCGCGGGTCGATCACGAAGGTCTCCGGGAGCTGGACGACGCCGTAGTCGGCCATCGTCTCCCCCTCCCTGTCCTTCAGCATCGGGTAGCTCAGTCCGTACTCGCGGATGAAGTCCTCCGCGTCGCCGGTCACGTCGAGGGCGTCGATGCCGAGCACCGTCCCGCCACCCTGCTCGATCCGGCGCTGCCAGCGGTCGAGCAGCGGCGACTCGGCCCGGCACGGCTCGCACCACGACGCCCAGAAGTTGAGCACCACGACCTGCCCCCGGTAGTCGGCGAGCCGACCCACCCCGTCACCATCCAGCGCGGGCAGCTCGAACCCGGGCGCCTCCTCCCGCTCCCCGGCCGCCAGCCGCTCCTCGATGCCCCGATCCGCCTCGTTCTGAGCGAGGCCGTAGGCGAGCAGCGCGACGAGCGCCGCACCGGCGCACAGGACCGCGATCGCGACGGGTGAGAGGAGCCGGCGCATGGGGCTTCGAACCATAGAAGTCGGGCGGCGGCGCGCACCGCGCTCCCGACGGCAGAATCGCGCCGGGCGCCCGGGCCGTGCGAGCTAAACTCGCCCCACTTCGCGGACGTAGCTCAGTTGGTAGAGCGTCGGCTTCCCAAGCCGAAGGTCGCGGGTTCGAGACCCGTCGTCCGCTCCTCACGATCTCCCTGCAAACCGCCACTTTCTGAGTCCGTTCCCCCATGGGAGAATGGCTGAGCATCAGGAGCGGGTACACACTACGGGTACCTTTCTCGCTCTCCCTCGTCCTGAGCGCTGAAGCCTGCTCGTATGCACGCATGGTGAGGCTCGGATCCTTCAGATTTGCAGGGCTTTCGTTGCGTGGTGAGGGCATGGTGACCGCCATTGGCGGCCTCGCGCTCGATCGTGGGGTTAGCGAGAATCAGCGAGAGCCCTTGCACGAATTCGCCTGTGAGTTGAGTAGGACTTCGTACGGCCCTAAGGAACGGGGGGACATGGCAGTCGTATGCTCGGGTTTGGCTTGCACTGTGGTCGGGATAGGCACACCATGGAGGCGCTTGGTGGGCACCGGTCAGGCGAGGAATGTTGGCGGAGGGCTAGTGATTTGTCAGACTCGCGGAAACGCTGTAGTTGAGCTAGTCTCGTTGGGTTAGGCGCAGACAGGGGCGTTGGAGCCCGTTCCTTACCTGCCGACTCGGAAGGGAAGGAACTCCATGAAGACGATCAAGCTGGGCGTGGCGCTTTGCGCTGCGCTCGTAGTCCCCACCTCATTCGTCCCTGTTATCTCAGAGGACGCTCATGCCGCACTTGTCGTAGGTGGAGAGGGTTGGCGTGGAAGCAGCAGCGTCCCCGGGGCACTCTGCAAGTACGGCAGCACTGGCCTCTACGGTTTCTTGAGGTCCAATATCGCCTCGCCCTCTGTCACTGGTGCTAACACCACCAGCCGTCGTGGCGACCGCACCTCCGCCCGCTACGCAGTCTGGCTCAACAATCCGCACACAGGTGCCAACTACGAGGTTTCAAATTGGAGCTCCTGGCTCCTCGTACAAGAGGGAGTGTGGAGAACGTGGGGCGGTTTCACTCAGTTCACCCGGAACTGGAATGAGGACAACCGTATGTCGATACGGATTGAGTGGTGGCGCGACGGCCGACGTATCGGCTGGCGTTCGTACCGAGTGACCTCGTACCTCTTCTACGACCAATACAGCAGGGGACCCTTTGGCCCCTACGCGTACTGCACTCGCTGGCTCTGAGGTGGCGCTCGCTGCCATGCAGACGTCTGGCACATTGCGGGCGCTAGCGGCAGTGTCTTCGACGACTACCAGACCCACCTGGGGCGGCGTTTCTCGAAGCTCGGCGACACCTTTGACGGGGCCCTGGCGGCTGTCAACGCACGTCTTCAAATATTGGGTTGACCCGCGCGGGTACGGTGCCCGGTTGACCAGGCACCAGACGAGGGACCGAAGCGCGGAAAACTCAGGCGACTAGCCACAACGAGACCGCGTCCTAGAGCGAAACGGCGTCTTGCGCGCCTTGCGTGGATCAATTCCCAAGCCGAAGGTCGCGGGTTCGAGACCCGTCGTCCGCTTCACGCCCCGCCGCCGGCTGCGCAAACTCCAAGCTGCCGAGCGCGTCGTAGCTCACGTCGCCGTCGAAGTCATGCACTGGGATACTCGCCCGGCAATGTCGCAGGAGGACGTAGAGGTGGTACGGCGGGCACTCGCGGCGCTCGGTCGTCGCGATGTCGAGGCGTACTTGGAAGTGGCCTCGCCGCAGATCGAACTAATTACCTTCTTCTCACTCCAAGGGCCGATCACCGGGCACCAAGGCATACGCGACTTCTTTCGCGAGCTGTGGAGCTTCTCGGAGGCGAGCGAATTCCAAGTCGAGGAGGTCAGAGCCGTAGGGGAGCGGGTTCTGGCCTTCTTCGTCATCACCGCCACTGGCCGAGACGGCATCCAGACCTCCGCGCGGGTCGCCGGCGTCTACGACCTCGAACACGGGAAGATCCGCCGCGCCCAAATCTTCGCCGACCGCGCCGAAGCCCTCGAAGCCGTTGGGGTGCGGGATAGCCCGCTCGACGGCGACGGCTCCGGCTCCGGCTGACAGTCCGCTCCGCTACCCCCGCCCCGCCGCCACCAGCGCCTCGGCCCGCTCCGTGAACTGATCCATTCGCACGATCTTGCCGTCGCGGAGCGTGAACAGGTCGTAGAGGCGGGCGCCGACCGCGATTCCGCTTCCTCGCCCGCGGGCTCGGAAGCGGACGGTTGCCAGCACGCGGTCGCCCATGTCCTCGAAGTCCTCGAGGGTGAGCTCGTAGTCGTCCCACTCGCGCTTCCAGCGCTCGGTGCTCGCCCTGACGGCCTCGTGGCCCCGTGTCGGGGATTCCTCGACGGGGTTCCAGACGATGTCCGGGTCCACGAACTCGAGCACGTCGGGAAACTCGCCGAGCACGAACGTGCGGACGATCTCCACGTTCTCGCTCGACATCAGCGTGCGGCCACCGAGGCGGAGTTCTCGAGCGAGCGGCGGTTGTCACGGGCAACCGAGCTCTTCATGAGGCGGCCGCGGCCTCCCCCGTGCCCTCGGGCTCGACCTCCATGATCACCTCGAACGAGCTGGTGAGCGGGATGTCGGTGCTCAGGTGCATCTGCCGCCGCGGCGGGCTGAACCCGGTCACCAGCCAGCTGGTGCGGGCTTTCCAGGTCGCGCAGACCTCGATCACGGCGGTACCTTCTCACGCGAGCCATCGTGACCGGGTCCAAGAGGACAGCGACCCGTGTCGCCGTCGCGGGCGCCCTGCCGCCGCCGAACTGGCCGAGGAGCGGCTTCAACCCCGACCACGACCACAAGGTGAGCGACGAGATCCGCTTCGTGCAGCTCACGCCCCCGGGCTCGGCCTGCTCGATCGCACTCGGGACCGGGGTGGTGGACACGCCGCCCGGCTCGCTCCAGGGCCTGCAGCTCGTGGTATCGGACATACGGCCGCCCGCGACGAGCTCGCCGGGCGTGGCGCGGACGTGACAGACGTCGCGGGACTAGCTGCCGCTCAGATCGACGGCGCCGCCGAAGGATCCGGACCCGGTAACGGGAGGTCCGGGTTCGGGCTTGGGTCCGGCTCGGGTGTCGGAGTCGGCGGCTCTGGATCGGGGACGGGGTCGGGCAGCGGTGTCTCCATCAGTCGTCGTCCTCCAGTCGCCGCCTCGCGTCCCGCAAGGCGTCCTCGTCGGGTTCTCCGGGCGTGTGCTCGGGTTCCTGGGGCGGTCGCCCGTTGTCGGCTTCCTCTAGACGGCGCCTTTCCTCCGCGAGTCGCCGCGCCTCGTCCTCGCTTCGTGCCATGGGATCGATGTCTGGGGCCATGGGGGAGGTCTGCCCGCCAGAGGCGCGATCAAACGCAAACCGCCTTGATCGCAGCGGGCTTGGCGCGTAGCGTGCGGGGCCCCCCGACGCGAAAGAGGAAGTCATGAGCACGAGCGAGGCAACCGCCGCCGACACCGACACGAGGACCGTGGTCAAGAGCTACTTCGAGGCGCTCGGGCGCCGCGACCGGGACGCTCAGAACACCTGGTACGCGGACTCCGCGAGCGGGCGAATCTACGGCGTGATCGGGCCCACCGGGAAGGCCGAGATGCGCCAGTTCTTCCACGACGCGTTCGACGCCTTTCCCGACTTCTCGCTCC
>Ga0075421_100002486_pt1 | contig 22014 bp, 28 predicted proteins | sample SoiMetdeltSBSDD5_FD_75292 | JGI IMG/M metagenome (GOLD analysis project Ga0075421, IMG submission 75292) | Bulk soil microbial communities from a Populus tree surrounding site in Tennessee, USA - Soil MetaG P. deltoides SBSDD5 | ecosystem: Environmental > Terrestrial > Soil > Tree plantation...
GTCTCAATTGGTATGACGTACCAGTTGGAAGAGCCATTTTTCGAAGATAAAGGAAAGATCACGACTCAGAAAGAGATTGGCGACAATAAAACGCAAATGACATATTCATCTAATGGGACAATTAAGGGAAATATAGAAGTAACAAACTTAGGAGATTTTGTAAGTCTGTCTAAAGGTAACAAGGGAACTTCAGCTCAAGGACAAGGAGTGGTGACTACAAAGGATGGTAGTGAAAAGGCAAATTATACTTTTCTACAAGTAGGAAAGACAACTACTAAAGATGGTAAGCCAGTATTACGTGGAGTTGGGAGCGCGGTCTGGAGTACAGACTCTACTGGCAAGTTAGCATTTCTTGATAATATATTATCTTTCTTCATTATCGAAGTAGATGAGATGGGGAATTTCTCAAGCAAAGATAGAGAATTAAAGTAAGAATGTACCTATGAGCAAGCATTGGGAGTAAGAAAATTTAGTTCACCGCACTTCTTACACGTGTATACGACCATAGAGATTACATTCAGGAGGCACATTATTTAATGGCGCCTAATAAATAGGATTATAAAAAATCATGGATATCGATGGATGTAGGTTACTTCCACCGTCATGACATAAAAAACATGACGCCCCGGCCCAGTACAGTTCTTTCGGAGCTTTATTTTATAGACTCTTCTACCCTTGGAATATTTCTTTATTTCTTAGTTTGTGCTACGGATTTGTTGTTGTTGTACTACCACTATTTGTACATACAGTGCTACTGCTACTAGAGCTACTACTACTACCACCGCTTTGTGTTGCACTGTTACTTTGGGTTACTGTTGCTGTATTACTAGCAGTGCCACCGCCTATTGTAGTAGCATCTTGGTTTACTGTTGCACTGTTACTTTGGTATACCCAGTTTCTGATGTATGCATCTGCTTCCTCCGTCATACTGATTGCGGTTGCAGACTGCAATATGGACTTGCAGCTTTCGCTAGGGTGGAAAGGATTTCTAAAATAGCCAGTAACAAAAATACTTCTTCAAACGGATATATGCATTGTCTAATACGACGAATTAAAGAATTCAAAGACTATTCTTGTTTCTTAAGTACTCCTTTTTCCAAAGGTTAGCGTATTTATCGTCCCAAAAACTCTTACACATGGCACCAAAGTCAGACATAATCCCTTAGCTACGCCACAAAATCTATTTAAATCACTTTACCTAAATGAGATAGTTTGAAAAGTACAGTGTGGTTGTCATTATGTCTGTCTGCCTTATTGATTATTTTCTCTACAACAGGAAGTCTATTTCTGGTTGATTCTTCTACATATGTGCATGCGCAGTCTCCTCAACCGAATAGTAACGAACAAGTTACCGCACCATTGGATACGGCCGATTCGATTTACAGTGCTAATATAACCAAGGATTTGGGTTCCAAAAATATATCATCATCACCTTACCGAATAACAGAGGAACGTGCCGTTGACCAAGGATTCCTAAAAGGAGTAGGAAATGTTACTAACAATCAGACTTACTTAAGCACTCACCTATCTGATAAATTAATCCAGAGTACAGGTAATGGGACACTTGAGACTCCAGATGGACAAAGTATTGCTTGGATAACTTCTTCTATAGGAAGACCGGTTGATGGTAGTTGGGTTTTCTATGAAATAATATTATTCAATAATACACAAAGCAAACCATTGTCTTTACTAAATAGTAGCATCGGTTTGGTCAAATCTACTGTTGGCAACGAGCCAGATTACATCTGGCTTCTGAAATAGGCAAAATCCAGAGCAACTAAGAAAAGAATCTAATTCATCACATTTCTTATACGAAATATACAACGATATAGAGAATATTCAGGAAGTACTTATGTAAACCTAGTATCTCTTGTAGGGACGTGCTGGTTTGTCTATCATTATGTCAGTCATTAGTCATTTTACCTCCATTCCAAGCCATGAGAATCGTAATCCGTGATAAATAGACCCATGTCGTAATATGATATAACCCACGTCATTCGAAACAACCAAAGTGTTAGACATCTAAGCATATGATGCATGCACTTCACAGCCAAGCCAACCCTACATGCATCCTATTCTTCATTATGCTTTCTCGATCCATGTTCATGGTAATTGGCGATCTTGAATCCTCTTTCTTGGAATTTACGAAAACTTCCAGCACTTCAGTCTTTTTCCTTTTAATCTACGTAGGTTTTAGTGTTAAGTCTTCTAGATTTTCTTGTTGTAATAGACGTTACTGATACTAGGAACTAACCAATTATCATGGACAAATAGTATAGATAATCTAATGCAATTTATATAAGGACATCTAGCACTAACATAATTGTCACGTAAGGTCATCTTAGATGCTGATCCTGGCATAGATGATGCAATAGCCATAGTGACAGCCTTGGGATCAGTTGAGATTGAAGTTGTCGGAATTGCAACTGTTTACGGCAACGTAGTCCCACGAATTGGAGCCCTAAACGCATTAAAAGTTTTAAAATCAATGGATCGAATGGATATTCCGGTGATACCGGGAGCAGATCGACCTCTAAAGAAGAATCTTCTTTCCAGTAAAGTCAAGAGACGAAAGGAAAGAAGTCACGGAAAATGGGGACTAGGAAGTTTGCACGTGACTCCTACTATTATTAATGAATCACTGAAAAGAGGGATAAGTAGCAAGAAGAATATGTTATCAGGGGATCTCAAAAATAAGAAATATTTAGAATTCGTTGACGAAATTATCGACCATTATACTGATGGTGAACTTTCTCTAATTGCTACAGGCCCCCTGACTAATATTGCGAAAGCTGTATCGTATAGACCAGAGTTTGCCCGCAGGATAGGTCAGCTTTTAATCATGGGCGGTGCGTATAGTCTAGGGAGTCACATTAACGGCAACATAACTAATTTTGCGGAATTCAATTTTTATTGTGATCCCGAGGCAGCTGAATTAGTCTTTACCTCTCCTAATCTGACTCCAAAGATCAAGGTTGTTGGGTTAGATGTAACACAGCATCCAGACTGCGGATTGGATAGGAAATTTGTAGATAAAGTTCGTTGCAGGATTAAAATAAGGGAGTCCTCCTTCTCCGATCTTATCTTGTCGTTGTTAGACTTTAAACTAATCCATAAAACCATTTTTCATTTACATGATGTGCTCGCCGTATTACTTTGTGAAAGGCCATCTTATTTTAATTTTAAAAGAGGTGATATTGACATAACCTTAAGCGGAAAATTGCGTGGACATTCAGAGTTTATTGATGATGGTATGGGAAAAGTTCAGGTGGCCACTGATGTAGACGATCATCAATTCAAGAGATTTCTGTATAACAGACTCGTTTCATATTGAAAAATTTGCTAAAATTGAAAGATGAAAAATCTTCCTTTAGAGTTCGGTTTTGATATACAGATCCCAATCTGGGTGGCCAAAATGGAGTTGTAATGTATTATTGTTTAAAAATTGTCTGGAAATTTCTCGGGCTAAGCTCCTGTAGTATCTTTTTCCTTTTCTCTTTGTGGAACCGCTCTCACTTGAATTACTTCTCTGATAGTTTGATTCATGGCAGCCTCTGCGATGTCACTAGCGTGTTCTGCAGTTCTTCTAATATCTTCCAATATGATTTTAATATCCACATTCGCAGATCCACTCCCCGTACCGTTTTGTCTGTCAAGAAAAGAAATAGCATCTGCCTCCAGGTTACGTATATCTTCAGCTTTATTCACGACACTGTCAGCCAAAACATAATCTCTTCTTAGGAATGCTTCAACAGAATCACTAAGAACTGATAGAGACAGCTGACTCATCTTTTGGATCTTGTCAAGAGCTTCTTTTGTAATCTTACGATTTAGTCGTAATTGTTTTTTAGATATCCCTGTAGCATGATCAGCAACTCTTTCAATGCTCTTGACTGCAACACGATAGCTTAAGCAATCTGCAGTTTCCTTAAGTCCCATTTCCTGCAAAGCCCGTTCATTTTGAGTAGCCATTACAAGGTTTCTCAAAATGTAGAGGCTAAACCTGTCAACTTCGTCGTCAGACTTTATGACTGCCTCTGCTAATTCGTGATTAAGCTCGGCTAACGCTGACATAGCGTCTTTATGCATTGCCGTTGCAATGAGAAACATCCTCCTTACTGCTGTGTTTATGGACAGCTCAGGAAGGGTAAGCAATACCTGGACAGTTATATTTTCTGACGAGTCAGCGATGATTTCAGTTCCGACCAGATTGCGACGAATTACTTCTCTAATTGCATCCCTCTGCATCGGACTTATCCTTCCCGACTTTGCCTTGAGGTGCATGATATTATAGCCAGCTAAATACATCGAGATCACTTTCCGTTTCAGCGAATTTTCACCTTCAGTCTGTGTTATTAGCGCATTAGCTTCGTTAAGCGATTCAGAGGATCTCAAGGAATTTGGGACTATTGATAAAGAATGATTTGAATCTCTTACGATGTTGACGAGATCTCCTGCCTTCAAGTTCATCTCGCTCATCCACTTCTTGGGCAGAGACAAAATATACGTTGAACGACCGGTAAACTGAATCCTACGTACTTCATTGTTCCCGTGGCTAGATAAGGAAATCACCATTTTGTTATGACCACCCTGTAGTTATACATATTATCGCACGTATTCATATAGTTAGCGGTGATGCTATATGAACTATATAGCTCTTTCCGTTTCAACGTCTTGGGCTCGACATTCCCGTCACCAAATAGAAGACGCAATCACCTAAATAGCAAGCGTGGTCAGATATTCGTTCAAGATATCGCAGAATCAGTATATTTCGAATGTCGCATCGAGAACGTGTTCTCCAATCATAATGCTTGTCAGAATTTATGGTGTTGTGTAAGTATCTTCTGTAGAGTGTATCAACAGTGGAATCCATCTCGTAAAGCTTTTCTACTGTGGTTTCATCTCTGGTCCGAAGTGATGAAAGGCCTAATCCCATTGCCTTTCGTACAAGAGAAGACATCTCCAATACTGCAGTCTTGTCACAGCTCTGGTCTAATGGTATATCTTCGATAGTGTTAACTATGTCATAGGAATAACGTCCAGACCTCCAAAAGATGTATGCTATTTCAATAGAAGCTCGTATGAACCGAAGATCTTTTGCCACAGGCTGATACCTCGCCACAATCTCGGTTGCAATGTCCCCAACTTCATCCTCGAGGCTCCGGAGCTTCTCGCATAATTCAAAGACTCTTTTTCGCAAGCCATTATTTTGAAAATAAGAGTCAAGAGCTATCTGTAGTGATCGTTGGGCGATAGCCCCCATTTCTGTTAGGTTCTCAGAAACCGAGGATATGCCAAGATCCATAAGCCTAGGCATTCTTAATCCGTCAGCATCATGCAGATGATATAATCAGATGAAGCAAATTGCCTGGCATTATCTTTAGTCCGAAAAAGGAAATGGTAATGCTACTAGCCAAACTTACCCGAGATATAACGTTCTGTTAGCTCCATGCGCGGATTTTCGAAAATTTGTTTCGTATCTCCATATTCGATTAATTCACCTAGGTACATGAAAGCAGTATAGTCTGACACCCTTGCTGCCTGTTGCATATTATGAGTAACAATTACTACTGTCAGATCTTTTTTCATACCATGCACGAGCTCCTCTATCTTGGAAGAGGCGATTGGATCAAGAGCAGATGTGGGTTCGTCCAATAGTAATATTTCTGGCTGCATAGCAAGGGCCCTTGCAATACAGAGACGCTGTTGTTGACCGCCAGAAAGTCCCATACCGGGCTTGTTTAGCTCATTTTTAATTTCTTCCCAAAGCGCTGCGCCTTCTAGGCTTTCTCTGACTACATCATCAATAAGCTTCTTGTCCTTTATGCCATTTAGCTTAAGACCTGCCGCCACATTATCATAGATACTCATGGTTGGGAAAGGGTTTGGTTTCTGAAACACCATTCCGATGCGTCTCTTGATTGTTACGGGGTCGATCTTAGCATCATACATGTTCATTCCATCCAATATTGCCTGTCCCTTTGCAGTTGCTCCGGGAGTCATCTCATGCATTCGATTTAGACAACGAATAAGAGTAGTCTTTCCGCAGCCGGATGGACCTATAAAAGCAGTAATGGAATTTTCAATTACATCAAGATTAATCCCTTTTAGCGCCCTTTTCGCACCATACCATGCATCAAAATTCCTAATTGATAGTTTTACGGGGCGAATATTCTTTGCCTCTGTGGGTCGTTCTACCTCGACTGAATCACTGATATTGGACAATCGGCGTGTCGTAGATAGCTCCTCCTCAGGGCCTTCCAGGGTTCTCGACATACCATACTCGCTTAACAGGCAGATTAGATATGCCTTTACTATATAGATCGTATAGTGATATAAGATCTACATGTATCTAATCATATCATACGTTGCTAAATCGAAGTACTCTTACGCTAAATCCCTTTCTTGCGGCCAGGAATCGAAGTGTTACGCTAAAGAGAAGGACTATAAAAATAAGAATGAGGGCTGCCCCCCACCCCGCAGTATGAGCCGCTTCGTAAGGTTGAGATGACAGTCTCCAAATTCTAAGAGGTAATGCGTCTACTGGGTCATCGAAACCAGTGAAAAAGAGGCTCGTCCCAAGTATAGTCATAATAAGTGGAGCCGTTTCACCTGCAATCCTCGAAATACCTATAACTGCTCCAGTCAAAACCCCACTAAAGGCGGTCTTGAGCGTTATCAGTAATGTTATCTTCCACTTGGGAATCCCCAATGAATGTCCTGCCTCTCTTATCGAATTAGGAACTACTTTCAAACTTTCTTCCGTAACTCGCACTACAATTGGAATCATAATAATTGATAGCGCAAAAGAGCCTGCCCATACAGAAAATGAGCCGATAGCTAATACAATTATGATATATCCAACTATTCCTAAAACTATTGAAGGAAGTCCGGTTAGAACATCATTAAAAAATCGGATGGCATGAGGTAACGGACCAGTCCCTGCAAACTCAGCTAGATAGATTCCTGCAAAAATACCGACAGGTGCGGCTATTATTGAGGCAATACCTATCGTTATCAAGGTCCCTTGTATTGCAGGACCAATTCCGCCCCTTCCAGAGATCATTGACCCAGGCTTTTGTGTCAAGAATTCCACACTGATTGCGGAGATACCATTCTTTATTACCTCAAACAGAATACTTCCCAATGGAACAATGGCTAGGCCCACACAAATGATACAGAGAATGGTAACGATCCTATTTATTATTCTCTTTTTTGAGGACTTTCGTTCCATTGTATTCTGTAATCGGTGCTTTAGCTCTGCCTTTTTCTGTTGAGACTTTTCCATTACTCTCTGACTCCGGGGCTAACTTTTACCATTCTAGATACAAGCAGCTGGCCACCAATGTTGATAGCCATGGTAAGCATAAGCAGAACGAAGCCTAACCCAATTAAAGCCGAGAGATGCAAACTTGAAGCGGCCTCATTAAACTCATTTGCAATCACGCTTGCTAACGTTTGGCTTTGAGAAAAGAGAGAGGTAGGAATAGCATTTACTCCGACAGCGTTTCCTATGACCATAGTTACAAGTATCGTCTCACCTACTGCCCGTCCAAGTCCAAGGAATGAGGCACCGAACAGACCAGATTTGACATATGGAAATACCGCTATCCTAAGCGTTTCCCAACGCGTAGCACCAAGGCTGTATGCAGCTTCTCTCTGTGTATCAGGAACTGCTTTCAAGAGCTCGCGTGAAATAGCAGAGATTATGGGAATTATCATGATTGCTAAAACTATGCCGGCGGTAAACACATCTAGGCCAAAAGGAGTTTTCCCAAATAGAGGAATCCAATCACCTAAGGCATTGTACAGAGGTTTTTCGATATAATCAACTATCCAGAACCTGAAAACAAAGAGAGCCCATAGACCATATACTATACTCGGAACTGCTGCCAATAATTCTACTACAAAAGAGAGTGGGGTCGATATTCTAGGAGGAGCTATTTCAGCAAGAAATACAGCAATTCCCATGCTCACGGGTACTCCTATAACCATCGCTATCCCAGCTGTAACCAAAGTTCCTATGAGATACGGAAGCGCTCCAAAAGCTTCACGGCCATATACAGCGTTCCAGTCTGTACCCGTTAAGAAATCAAGAAAGCCTTCATAAGTGAAAATTTCGATAGAACCTTCTCCCACGGCATAGATTACTAGAGCGACTAGGAGCAGTGTATACCCAGCTGCTCCAAAGAATATGCCAAAAAATGTCCGATCCATACGCTTCTTTTTTCCCAATAAAAGACTGGAAAGTTTCTTTTTGCGCTCTTGATGATCATCGATAAGGGGTGCAGAATTCATGAGTACAGCTTCATTTTCACAAATAATGAATGTACTAATTTATGTATCCTACAGAATCAATATAGATCTATATAGTTCATAGGCGAATAATATATCAGAAGGCAGACCGGCTAGTCGAAGAGAGTAACTTCATGTGCAATTTTGTCTACTGAATCTCTAATTAGAAACCGATCTCATTATCGTCTATATAGTCTAAGTTAACTGTTGAAATGATCGGTGGGTTCCATATATATTCCGGCTATCAAAATCAAATTTAGTTATGGATCTTTTTGTTTTGAGGCATGGTGAAGCAGGAAAAACGATACCTTCAGGAAGCAGTGACTCTAAGAGACCGTTGACAATAGCCGGTGAAAAAGAGATAGTTATCATCTCTAAAGCTCTCAGAAAAATGGGAGTTAAATTGGATGTTATTCTCACAAGCCCCCTGAAACGAGCACGTCAAACTGCTGATATTGTTGCGAAAGAATTCAAGGCACAAAACAAGCTACGACATATGCGGGAATTGTCTCCGGAAGGAGACAAGAAAGCTCTTTATCAAAATCTATCGTCATTTAAAGAAGGAACATCGATACTATTGGTTGGACATAGTCCATACCTTAGCGAGATGGTAACTGAGATAGTGAGCGACGATGGCTCTGTACGACTGGATCTCAAGAAAGGCGGTATCGTGAGAATTAGAATTACCGCTGCAACACCCAAACTTAAAGGAGAGTTGAGATGGCTTATTTCTCCCAGACTTTCTAGACTAATATCCAAGGCTTAGCAAAGCTTGAATAATTCGTCTTGCGACAACGTGCTTCCAAGCATAGTTGATACGAATAGTCTTTCTATTATTCTTCCCAAATACTCCTTGTTGTTTGCCTGTATTTTAGTAATATCTCGTTTTAAAAGAATAAAGAGTAATACAGTTTCCCAGTATTTGTTTTATTTCTCTAAGTGGAATTTCATAATAATGCGGGAAATGCGGTGAACCGAATTTCCTCCCTCCACATGCATTCAGGAGTATGACTGACTTTGGTGCCAAGTGCAAGAAATGTGAGACGATAAATACGATAAGCCTATAGAAAGGAGAACTTAAAAAAACAAGAATCGGTCCAAAATGAAACCATGATAAGGGTTAAAAGAAAAATGACTAGACAATGCTGTTGCGTAGGTTAGCAATCAATACATCCACCTTCACTGTCGTCGTCGCTAACTGTACCACCACCGTCTTCACCAAGGGACGATATTGACCCGGTCGTATTGCCGCCAGTAGCATTTCCACTTGTCATATTTCCAGACATAGTTGCGTTGTCACTAGTCATCTGTGCAGCCACAGGACTTGTAACAGTAAATCCTGTTATTGATAGGGTTGCGCTTGCTAGAGTGACCAACATTGCCAATATTGTGATTGTAAACATTGGCGATTACGAGAGTTCACTAATATATAAGGTTACCATACACTGATCCTATAGTAGACTAGTATACTAAATGGAAAACGATTAATACTTCCTAACGGTTCAAAAGAGATTATCAAATAATGAATAAAAATAGATTCACTATCAGTATTACAGCAGGAATTGCAGTCATATTATTGCTTATTGGAGGAACCGGAGCTACCACTGTTCTTAATACCGCATATGCTCAGACGGCGACGTTGGGAGAGCCATATTTTGTTGAAAAGGGCAAGTCTACAGTTCAATATGAAATTGGCCCTAATGTGACACTATACACTTTTACCGCCAATGGAACCATAAATGGTAACATAGAAGTAACAGACACAGGACAGTTTCTAAGTATTTCCATAGGCGATGATCTCATATTCGATCCAGGGAAAGGAGTGATAACTACCAAGGATGGTAGTGAAACGGCAAACTATACTTCCATAGATGTAGGAAATAGTACAGATTATCAAGGGGCATCAGTATATATCACAAATTCTACAGGGCAACTATCTTTTTTGAATGGTATTATGGGTATATATAAGGGTGAGGCAGACGAGAATGGAAATTTTGAACTCAAAGAATGGCAATGGAAGTAGTGATAGGATAATTCGCTGGTATTACCGTTATTCATAAAGCACCTTTCTGAATATTATCATATGGTCTTATATTCGTGTAAGAAATACGGTGAAGCCAATTACCTTACTTGTCCATGCTAATTGGATATGTCACAAGAAGTGTTGAAGGCTAGAAGATAATAAAGATAGACTATACCAACGACCGAACTTCAAGTAATTCGGTTAACCGACTTGTTTAAAGTGCGTCGACCAATTTGTCAAAATCTCTAAGCGTCAAAAAAATCACAGGATTCGAATAATTAAACTATAGATTGAGGAAACTGTAAGAGTATCTGAACATTTAATCATGATTATCTTTGATTAATCAATAGGTAGTCCCGCGTTTGCCTCGATTTATTTAAAACGTCTACTGATTTTCTCTCAACAGTTATGATTTATATCACCATCGAAAACAGAAACAGGTTTGGTAATGACCTATAGCTCAAAAAATAAATACTTGGTTGAAATTGTTGGCACATTCATCCTCGTTTATGCTATTGCCTCAGCAGCTACCGTGTATTCTGATAGTGGACAGCTAGGAGTAATTGGAATAGGTTTAGTTCATGCTTTGGTTTTAACTGCAATAGTATATGCCATAGGATACCGTTCTGGAGCTCAGGTTAATCCAGCTGTTACAATAGGATTGTTAATAGCTAGAAAAATGTGTAAAAAAGAGGCGGTCCTGACTATTGCATGTCAAATATTAGGGGCTGTTATTGCTGCCTTAGTAGTATATTCTATGTTTGGAATGGAAATGGCTGCTAGCGTCACACTTCCTGCAAATGGAAATGTCATTAGAGCATTTGTATTGGAGACTGTCATGACATTCACTCTTGTATACGTAGTATTAGCAGCAACTACATCTAAGAATTCTAAGATAGTGCCATTAGCTGGAGTGGCAGTAGGATTTACACTTGGATTTAACGTAATATTGGGAGGTTCTATAAGTGGAGGGTCTTTGAATCCAGCACGGTCTTTTGGCCCTGCACTAGTTACTGGAAACTTTGACTTCCAATGGATTTACTGGATTGCTCCCATTCTTGGAGGTATAATAGCAGCAGTCCTGTATAGGGTGTTACATAAAGACTTAGACTTACCAATACCTGAAGAGCGGATAAGAACATAGTTAAATGTCCTAAGTATCAGGGTTAGCAGCAAGTCTTGACCTTATTGGCGGACTCGTCTAAATGTGGGACATACCAATCGGATGTCCACGCCGAATAGGTAGTCTCATAAATTTCCTATCGTGATACGTAAATTTTGGGATCACAACTAGCTCAGATGTAATTGTAAATTCCTTAGATATTGTAACCGTCGAGTTATGTGCAACGCAAGTATAATTGGAACTGTTAGACATAGGAGGGTTTAACTAAATTTTACAAAAGTACTAGTTCCCGGACTTGGTACGTTAGAAAGTGCTAATAAAGACGAAATGCCACTTATTTCATGTCCTTTCCCTCCGATCGAATATCCATACTTTCTGAACATCAATACATCAACCTCGAAACATACAGAAAAAACGGAAAAGCAGTGACGACACCAGTGTGGTTCGCAATTGATGACAATAAGATTTTCGTAGTGACAGGAAATAAGACTGGGAAGGTCAAGCGCCTTAATAACAACCCCAAAGTACGTGTTGCTCCTTCTGGAATAAGAGGACAACCTAAGGGTGAATGGCTGAGTGGAAATGCAGTATTAGCCGACTCTGTTCAGCTACAGCATGCATTGAATCTGAGAATCAAGAAATATGGATTCAAGGCAAGACTATCACGATTATTTTCTCGCACAAAAGGTGACCTAGTCGGGATAATAATTTCTCTCGATTGAACTACCAATATGGCCTAAAAAACATACCAGCAATCGCAAGAAGACATACCTTACTCAGACATTCAAGACAGTGTTATGTTATAATCTAGAGGGTTATTAACTACTTATAAGAAAGCAATTAAATGTTATTAACGTATCTTTAAATAGATAATAAGTCTTTAACCGAGCATGAATCGCAGCCTCATAGTCGCTATTATCCTTTTATCTATAACCTTGTGTTTCGTGAACTCGTTCCTACCACCAACTATTGGCGACACATCTGCTCCGAAAAATGAGCTAGCTGATAATAATGCTGTGATTGATAGTTCCTTTTACTATCAAATCTCTAATACTGCAGATAAAGTACGAGTTGTCGCCTCCTTCTACCCAATGCTTGAGTTCGTTAAGAGGGTTGGCGGTGAGAGAGTTGAAGTCTCCAGTTTGATACCAGTCGGGATCGAGCCCCACGACTATGAACCAACTATTCAGCAAGTACAAGATGCACAAACAGCTGATATGCTGGTTATCAATGGTGCAGGCTTTGAAGAAAAATGGATAAAAAACATCAAGGCCAGGTCTGTGCTTGACACAAGTGTAGGATTAAATTTAACTAGTTCTGCCCAAGTGAGTTCCAAGTCTGTGGATCCGCATATTTGGTTAGACCCTATTTTGGCAAAACAGCAAGTCGAAAATATACGTGATGGGTTGATAAAAGTCGATCCTGCAAGCTCGGCATACTACAAAGAAAATGCCAACAGGTTTATTTCAGATCTTGATAGTTTAGGTAAAACAATAAAATCGGAGCTATCCAGCTGTGAAAAGAAGGACTTTATTGCATTTCACAATGCATTTAGCTATTTTTCAAAGAGATACGGATTAATACAACATAGTATTCAGGGGGTTTCTCCCGAAGCAGACGTATTACCACAACGTTTGCAGCAAATAGTTAGTCTTGCCCGTGATATGGGATTAGACACAATTTATTCAGAAGAATTGGCTGACCCTCGTTTCGCTAGCGTCATTGCTCAAGAAATTCCTAATGGTAAGGTGCTTGTTCTGAGCCCCATAGAGGGTATTGATAAAGAGGAGCAAAATGCTGGTATAGATTACCTAGATAAGATGAAAGAGAATATCGAAAGTTTCAAAGTTGGCCTTAAATGTAATTGACTATAAGGTGTTGACTGGTTAATATGGATGTCCGACAGTTCCCGTTAATTGCAAAAAGTGTTAGAAAAAAATATTTATTTATTTAGGCATTAGTTCAAGCCTTGCAACCATATCATCAGTGAATGGAGGCATTTTTGATGCATTTACCACCTGGGTCCATCTGTTTTCTTCGGAATAATAGGAGTATTTGGGGTCGTACTTTTCAAAATCTATTAATTGCTCATGCGGAACTCCAGTCGAGTTATCGACCACCGGAATCGTATTATTGTTACCTGCTAAATATATATTCATAAAATCCCCCATGTTCAGTCTGATTGGCCTGATGAATTCAATGTGTAGTTTGTTGCCGATTGCATCAGTATGAATCACCCTAAGACACTCCTTTCCGTCCTTTGGCTGGTTTCCAACGTCACCTGGTAAGAGTTTTGATTGACCATTTACAAGCACTTCAACGGTAGGGTGTAGGTTGAAGGTTTCAACATTATGGGCTTTAAGACAAATGCTCAAAGCAGGCGGAGGGGGAATAAATTGCATTATAAGTATGCCAGCTAATGTTGCAGCTCCGATTGCAACCGGTGGTATGAGTATCTGTTTTTTACTAATCGTTTTCTTTGGCTTTTCTTCTTTTACCTTCCGCTTTGGCATCTATCTCAGGTCACTTATTTGTACTATCAGAATATATAATGTTCGTGAATGTACGCGAGACCAAACTCTAATTTTATATCTATTATGATTTGGTCTTGGAATTAGAATCTACCCTATGAAATGAATAAGCTTTGAGTTGACTCTTTCACCTTCTTCATAATAGAAACCATGACCAGCATTCTCTATTGCGACAAGTTTGGAGCCCTTGATACCCACGTTCGTACTATTATACCAGTCTGTTTCGCAAAGGTTTAAGATAAATGCTGGATTTATAATTTTAGAATGTACACGTTGGTATGTCGTGAATCCGGTCTCGACTGTGATTTTGTAATAAAAGGTGAAACGAAAGAAGAATTTTTAAAAAATGGAGCGGATCATGCGATACAGAAACACAGGATGAATGCAAATGATATTTATCTAAATGATATTCCTGCCATCTTGTTATGTCATTCCTTTATCGAACAAAAGCCAGTATAACACAAATCCTTCTACGTCAACGGTAAATCATCATCATTTTACGGAAAAAAGGAAAGTATTCATACACAAATGTAAATCACTGATTTAGCTTTTAAAACGCGACCTCCGCCTATCGTTCAAGGGTATTCTACAAATCAAAACAGTAAATTATTCGATTTGTTAGAAAAGAAATTCTCTAAGGTTCTTACCATACTCCACGTAGACCTTAAGACAGAGAAGCATCTGGGTCCACCCCATACAATTACCGTATGATGCATCCAGAGATTTCTGTTCCATTTTACTCCAACCAGATTCTCTTATCTTGACTAGAGTGGAATTTGGATCAAGGGCCTCAAAGTTCATCTCAACTCGATTGTTTCTGCCTTCGTTGTTAGCCCATTCCAGTATAATCTGTTCATTCATGATCATCTTCTTTACATGTACAGGAAAGGCTCCTGGAAAATCAGCAAAGTCCCAAGTGACTGACGTCCCCTCATTCAGTGGAGCGCTTGCTACTCCAGTCGTGAAATAGCCGCTAAGTTTCTTTGGGTTGTATACCGCATCAAATACTTCATTAATAGGCTTTTTAATCTTTGAATACACTTCAAATTTTAGATCCATTCCAAAAAACTTTACATAGATTAAAATTGGAAATGTTATATAAATGTAACATGTTAAAGGAAGTCAGGCATGATCTGATTCTTAAGGCTCTTGGAGATTATCGTAGACGCAAAATTCTTGACTTGATTAGGGATAGACCCAGAACCACGGGAGAGTTGTGTAGTCATTTTAAAAATCTAGATCGTTGTACTGTAATGCAGCACTTGAGTGTTCTTGAACGCGCAGATTTAATCATAGTAAAGCGCAAGGGGAGTTATCGGTGGAATTATATCAACCCTCTGCCAATTAAAGAAATTTACGATCGCTGGATCTGTAATTATTCTGCTAAAACAGTCGATCTATTAGCTAGACTGAAACAAGAAATTGAGAAATAATTATAAAGTCCCCTAGTTTTTAGGGCCTTCGACTACCTATCCTTGGCTCCTTCGAGGAATGGTCTTGGATCGAAGATCACCTTAACCGAACTTATTTTCTCATCATCATCTACATGATACCACACACACAAGTTGAGAATTCCACTCGTGGAGAATGCAGACATCGTTGCTATCTGCGAACTCCTTCTTGATGTCGAATTTACCTAACTGCCCAGTCTCGTACAAGTGTAAATTATATTTCAGATATGGTTCAGCTCTATCAAACGAATTAAGAGGCGACACGTACGATACTTTGTCCTTCAAATAGCCTCTGGCCAATTGAAAGTCTTGGCGCTCCGTAGCCTGCGTATACTCCATCACTATATCCCTTGCACTTTTTACAGAAGACTCATTCTTTTGCATGGCATTCCTTCGGAAGGATTGGATTTATCCTTAGGGGAAGCGGAACTTCCGATATCGGACATCTTTATTACTCATAGTTGTAAGATCGATAGTATGACTCCAGATGGGGAGGGGATGATACTAGATAAAAATGATCTTACTATTCTACCCGCTCTAGCTAGGGACTGCAGAACTTCCTATAGCAGTATTGGTTCACAGATTGGCTTAACACCAAAGAGTGTAAAGGCCAGAGTGAAGGGGATGGTACGCAGTGGAGTCATAGAAAAGTTTGTAGTTAGAGTTAATCCTGCTGGATTTGGTTACAGAACAGCTATTGCCTTGATAAGAACTAGCAATGCAATACCTAAAAATGAGGTCATCCAGCGTATCATGCACGTCATGTGGGGAGTACTTCTGTGGCTGCCCTTATCATCAAAAAACCATTAGATGAAAAGATTATCCAATCATTAAATGATCGCCTAAAACCTGCAACTATTGAAAGGATTTCTGTTGCTGAACTAGCTGTTGCATCTAATGATCTAACCGAAACAGATTTGAGAATAATAAAATGTCTGCTTCGGTCAGGTGCTAGGATAGAGATATCTGATATTGCCAAAGAAGTTGACATCTCTGAAAAAACCACAACAAGACGCCTCAATAAGATGAAGGATAACCGTTTATTGGATTTCTCTCTTCAGTGCAGTGCAGCCGCTATGATAGGATATATTCAATTTGTTATTTCAATAACCATTGCAAAATCTCATTATCATAATGTACTTGAACGCATGCACTCAGAATTTCAGGAAAATATCTTGTATAGTGTTAGTCTAATCGAACCCGAGGATCGTTTGACTTTTGTATTCTTCGGCGAAAATGTGTTTGTGGTTGATATGTTTTGGCCAGGGTGAACTCTTTTGCAGGTGTTAAAAGTGCAGATGCCTACATGCTTACCGAATGGCAATATTACGATGACTGGATAATGAAGGAAATTAATAGCAGATTATTACTTCGCCCGATTTTGCGTAACCGTTCTTCATAAATGCCAAATTCTGCTAAGAGATGAATTGTCTACGATCTGGGGGTATGGTAAATGAAGAAACTGTTACTCACGTATAAAGCCCTTCTTTTCCATATAGCTTTCGCGTGCCCATCGCTCGAGTTCTCTGTCAGACAATTCAGCCCTCGCTTTGAAGATAGATTCTGCATCCTTTCCCACGGGATTCCTTAACTCAGGGTTGGGTGAATTTAGCACATTTAGAATAGTACGAGCCACCTTAGAAGGATGAGATGAGTATGAACGACTAATTGACTCATATCCTTGAAAGACTTGTCGCACCAATTTGGAGTATGGAGACTTGTTTGGATCGTAGCCCTTGGCGTTCTTAATATTATTCACAAAGTTACTACTGATATTTCCTGGTTCGATCAATATGATATTTATGTTAAAATCTGCGAGTTCTTGTCTCAGGGATTCTGTGAACCCTTCTATAGCGAACTTGCTTGCATGGTATGCAGTGGTAAATGGGATCAATCCAATTATCCCACCGACAGAACTTATGTTTACTATTGTACCATTACCTTGTTTTCTCATTGTTGGTATTACTGCTTTCGTGGTTCTTAGTACACCGAAAACATTTGTTTCAAATTGCTGCTTTATCTCCTCAAGACTTGATTCTTCAAGAGAACCAAACAGATCATAGCCCGCGTTATTAACTAGAATATCTATCCTACCTTTTTCTTTGATAATATTGTCGATGGCACTATTTACTGACGAGTCCTCGTTTACATCTAATTGAGCTACATTTAACGGGATTTTTTCCTTGGAGGCAATTTCTCCTAGTCCCTCGCCCTTGCTCACATTTCTCATAGTTGCATATGTTGTGACCTGATTCCTTGCTAAGAGTAGGGATGTCTCATAACCTATTCCACTTGAGCTGCCTGTCACAACACCACCCTTGTCATATTAATTTGATACTCTACGTGCTATATAATATAGTGGGAAATATGATGGCAACAGTTTTGGATGTCATTCTATGATCACTTACAAAACCGACTGGGGCTATGGAATAATATTCTAGCTGAAATGAGTTGCATTATTCAGCTAGACTTTTTTAATTCCATTACGTTAATTTTATGTAGTTTTCGTCCAGTTCGCGAAGTGCAGGGGCGACTCGCGTACCTATTAGTTCAGTAGCTTTCATGAGCTTCGTGTGAGGTAATGAGGCGGGATTCATCATAAATGTGATCCGAGAGATACCGCCTAGCGCTTTACTATGCCGAACGATCTTCTCGACTACCTCATCTGGGTCGCCAATAAGGAGTGCACCTTGTGTACCACGCTGCGAGTCAAAACTCGCACGTGTCATCTTAGGCCATCCACGTTCTTTTCCAATCTCAGTCATTGTGCGTGCATAGCCTGGATAAAAGTCGTCAACTGCCTCTTCCGTGTTTTCTGCGACATAGCCCAGAGAATGTACGCCTACTTTTAATCTATCAGGTGAATGACCAGCTCGCCTACCAGCCTCTCTGTAAAGATCAACTAGTGGCCTAAACTTCCGTGTTTCGCCCCCTATAATTGCGACAATTAATGGGAGTCCAAGCAAACCAGCACGAACAAATGATTCTGGAGTTCCACCAACGCCTATCCATATTGGTAATGGATTCTGTAATGGCCTTGGGTAAACTCCCTGGCCATTCAGAGCCGGTCGATATTCGCCAGACCAGTAGACGTGTTCATTGTCACGAATCTTCAACAGCAGATCGAGCTTCTCTTCGAAAAGAGAATCATAGTCTTCCAATTTAAATCCAAAAAGTGGAAATGCCTCTATGGATGAGCCACGGCCGACGACCAACTCCGCCCGACCTTGCGACAAAAGATCTAGGGTTGCAAATTCCTGAAACACCCTTACTGGATCGGCTGCACTTAGTACTGCTACAGCACTGGTGAGGCGTATTCGTTTAGTTCGAGTAGCTGCAGAAGCTAGGATAACAGGAGGAGCTGAATCGAGGAATTCCCTACGGTGATGTTCACCAACACCAAATACGTCCAACCCAATTCGGTCGGCATATTCAATTTGTTCAACCAATCTTCGCAAGCGTTCAGAAGGACTGACTGAGAGGCCAGCGTCATCAAACGCTGCAAAGCTATCAATTCCTACTTGCATAATCTATACTGGGAAGTACGATTATTTAACCACAGTAGTAATTACTGACTTAGTCGGTACGGAACACCGTATCAAGTAAGTGAAAACTTACCGATAAAGTAGTCACCAAAAGAATGACAGCTTTGCTTGCAATGGTTGATTCTTTGACTTAGTTATTTTATTCTATATTTTTCTGCTTCGTGATGTTCTAGATCCACGAAGAGTTTGTTGAAATTTCCGTTAATAACTGTAATTACTTTACAACTCGGTATACCGAATTTGTTTCCGTCATTGTAATCAATTACTGTCATTGTATTATTCTCTTCTGCTGTTAAATACCCGAGTGGGATATCATCTAATGTTAGAACTATCTTACTTAGACACAGCATTCTTACTGCTTCAGGAACCGTTATCGAGGATTCATGTAGTTGTTGTGTTTGATGGTATTTTTGAATCATTCAAATTCAAATTGTATATACCAAAGATTCCCAATATACATGACTGACCAGTCAGATATATTTCTTAAACGCTGTTGTTGATTTCTAAATCTTGCTTATGATTATTGTTCAGGACATGACCTAGGTAGGCCAGCGAGCAGACATCGAAGTGACCCTAAATAATGCATAAAGGCAACCTTTGCGAATAGAATAATGCATAATTTGAGCGAGGCATTGCATAACTTCAAAATTGAGGACAGACGCAGAAAGGTAGGTTCCTTGCTGGCTCAATCCTTGACAATCAGAAATTGCACAAATGCTAGGAGTCGACCAGTCCACTATTAGCAGGGATGTGAAAGCACTGAAAGAATTATCAAAACAATTTGTATATGATTTAGCAAAATCTGATCTAGCCTACGGATACAAGCAGTGTATTGATGGAGTAGAAGAAGTAAAAAGATATGCGTGGACTATATTCAAAAATGAGCAACTTGGTACGAGAGACAAACTTTCGGTTCTGAAGCTGATAAAAGAATGTGATGAAGCCAAGTTTGCATTGTTCAAGGATGGTCCTGCTATTATGAACTTGAAGGCACTAGAGGAAAGACTTGACAAAATTGAATCTGGACAGATCCATCAATAAATTACTTGAACGAATAAACAACCTATATCCAGACGTTAACAATAATGGTCCTGGCTATTGGAAGGGAAGAAAGATAGTTCCATTAGATCAGTGGTATCAAGTCAAAGAAAGGTATTCGCTGAAAGTAGCATTACAATACTTCCCTAATGATTTCGATGGTGGATTTCCAAGCATTATTGATAAAATAGAGGATCAAGCTTTGAAAGAGGATGCTATCAGATGGTATTCTGACTTCGTAAAACTAATGGAATATAGTAGGAATACAAAATATGGGAGGACGTTATGCTTTCGCTGCCTTCTAAGCCCAGATAGAGAGATGGCGAAAATATTCGCTGGAATGAATAAAGTTATATCAAGAACTCTAGATACCGACAGTGAGTCAGTCTATCCTTGTAAGATTCTCAACAGATTTCTATGTCCTTATGACAAGAAGATTATGGCCGAGGTAGAAGACATTGCCATGGATAACAACCAAATCGAAAAGCCTAACGTCGATTACCTCTTCTATTTATCAGAGCTAGCTTTCGCAGTAGAATTAGCATTGGCTAAAGCACGAGGAGAAGATTCTGTCTTTAAGATAAAAAGTGCTGCAGATGTGCACGAAGCACTAACAAATAAGGAGACCTTAGAGATGGTGCTACAACAGGGTTTGAAGGAAGAACACATGAGATACAAAGACGAGATAGTGAAGCTTCTTATGGGTATGAAAGACAGAATAAAAACAAACGACTTGACTTGACAATCTATTAGCCAATACCACCCTTCTCTCTGTACTTGTCATTGTTTTTTATCTTCCCGAGAGTCTGCTTTTGACTTCTCTTTAGCTTCAGGTGTTCCCTAAAAAGGTATTCTTTAACTGTTATACTTTTTGGATATAGTTCAGAAACCGCAGGAGACACATATCCAAGCACGGAAAGACATACACCCAGATATTAGCTTAGAAATACGATTTCTTCTATCAAGATTTTGACGCTCAAACTATCTCATCTTAGTCGGTGAGGAAGACCTTTAATGTAACCTGTCATAGGATCGTTTAGTTGATCTCCATTGGGTAAGTGCTACTTATTTTAGAACATTATCTACTCGTAAATGTGTAAAAACACAAATCATGCCTTAACTCCATTAGCTATAAGCGTTTTCTTTCATCTTATTTTTCTGTAGACGGACATATCAAGGATACAGCCACAATTATTGTACTGTAAATATATACGTATTATTGACCTAATTCAAAATGGCTATTTTACTGATCTCGCCGAGTCCCGCCTTGACTTCCCTCCAATTTCCTTTACCAAATTTTTCCACGATAGTACTTTGAGCCTTTTCCCATAATGGAAATGCCTTGTGCATGTGCGCCCTCCCCTTATCAGTTAAAGTAATAATTCTTTTGCGTCTATCGCTACTTGATTCGATCCGAACGAAATCTTGCTCTTTAAGGAGCTCAAGACTTCGCGTCAGGGTAGTTCGATCCATGGACATCTCCCTTGCTATCTCACTTATTGTAGAAGAATTTCTAATTGATATTGTGCAAAGCAGCGGCAGTTGTGTACTGTTTATACCACTAGGTGCAAGTAACTTGTCATAAAATTGTGTTATCGCTCTAGTTGTCTTTCGTAGGTTATGACAGACACAGTTACTTGCCGCTTCTTCAACGTATCGCATACGTCAATTACTTAGATACAGTTGTATATACACCTCTCTGGTATCCCAGTTAATTTTCAAAGTGATAGGTGTATATGCACATAAGTTTATATTATACGTGTATATACACCCATAATATGGAATTTCAAGAAGTAAGCCCAAAATCGCTACTAAATTGGGATGTGTTCGTGACGCCTGGCATACCCATTGCCACAAGCGATCTGCCTCCTGGCGTGAATCAAGCTAAGTTTCAGGCGATAGCATCAACCCTCATCTATGGTAAGCAAGACGCCGTTCTAGTCGACACCTTTATGACCGTCAAGCAGGCTGATGCCCTAGTGGATTGGGTTGCAGCAAGTGGCAAGAA
>Ga0075421_100002489_pt1 | contig 22005 bp, 19 predicted proteins | sample SoiMetdeltSBSDD5_FD_75292 | JGI IMG/M metagenome (GOLD analysis project Ga0075421, IMG submission 75292) | Bulk soil microbial communities from a Populus tree surrounding site in Tennessee, USA - Soil MetaG P. deltoides SBSDD5 | ecosystem: Environmental > Terrestrial > Soil > Tree plantation...
GGCGGCTCGGCGAAATCGACGGGGTGAACATTGCGTGACAGGATCCTCGGCGCCATCGCTGTCATCTGGGGCTCGCTGATTCTGGTGGGGCGACTCGGCGGTGGGGATCCCGTCTACGGGGCCGGGGCATATGTTGCCGGTCAGATGACGGGCCTGGTCTTCGCTGTATTGCTCGTGATAGTCGGACTCTACTACCTGACTCGAAGCAGCCGGTCGACGCGCCGAACGTCGTCCTGATGACCGGACCGCCGCCATCTGCAAACTCGAGACGCCATCTTCAGGCGTCCACGTCGAGTGCCACCGCGCTATCGCTCGGGTGCGCTCCACCGACAAGTTTGAGCAGGCCGACAACAACTGCCAGACGGCCGTGGCCGATCTGGCCGTACTCACGTTAAGCGAGTCTCCGGGAAAGCCGCGGGGGCAGCCGTGTTCGGCGGTTGCCTGTGTGTCTGGATCTGGCGCACGTCGAGTGGGAGGTGCTCGCGACCCCTGAGCGGCTATTTGATTGGCGATCAGATCGGCGGTGGCATTGGTTCTCATCACGGTCATCATCATGATCATTCCGGCGGTGGTGGGGAGATCCGGGCGCAGCCGATGCGGATGGAGGGGGTGCGGGCGGTGATGCCTGACAGCCCGCCTGACAAGCCATCGCAGAGACCCGGCATTATTCGGTGTACGAGCTTCATCGGCGTGAGCGCCGGCCGCTCCGCGCCGAGTCGCTTGACGGCGTCAGGCTCTGAGAAGATATGACCTTCGAGAATCGCCTTCAAGCTCTCGATTGGGGCACAGGGTGGACACCGGTGCCGGACGCTGGCGCGCTTCAACGTGAGCTCGATCGTGAGCTCGCTCCTCAACACCCGCTCGCGATGACGAAGCCGGTCATCTTCGGCCGCTGCCTGGCGTGCGATGACGTCGTTGTGCATCTGGTCCATCCGGAGAGCGCGCCCGAGCTTGCCGTGGTGCACCTGACGTGGTCCGGGCGAGCTGAGAAGGTAACTGCGGACGGTGTTGCGTGGCCGTATTTCGAACGGCTCACCTTTGATGTCTTCATCGAACGGTTCATCCGTGGAGCTGAGCATGTGTAGAGCCCGTATTCTCTGCAACGAGCCTCTGGCGACACCTTGGAAGCGTCCGGGTGTTGCGTCCCCAGGCTTTCGTTGAAGGCGCGCGACACGGCTGCGTACAGCGAGGTCGGCCCCGTGTGAACATCAGATACGGCCGCCGAGATCATGGCCAGGAAGCGAGATCCGAATTTCAAGGCCATGGCCAATGAACTATCGGCACGACGCGCTTAGCCGCGCGGAATCTGCTTCAATCCTGGCATGCGCCCGAGGAAGTTGCCGGTGACGCCGCCGTCCACCAGGAGGTCGTGGCCGTTGAGGTAGCGCGCGTCGGCGCTGAGCAGGAATGCGATCGCATCCGCCATATCGTCAGGAGTCGCCACGCGTCCCAGTGGCACGAGGGCGTCGCGCTCGGCGGCGACGGCGGCGTTCTGGTACACGCGCTCCGTCATGCCGGTCCGCACCAGGCCTGGCGAGACGCCGTTCACGCGGATGCCCTCGCGCCCGAATTCCTGCGCGAGGACCTTGACGAGCATGATGGCGGCGGCCTTGCTGGGCCCGTAGGCGCCGAGGCCCGCGTGGGCGAAGCTGCCGGACATCGAGCACACGGAGACGATGCTGCCGCCTGCGGCCTTGAGCGCCGGGAACGCGGCCTTGGCGAGCAACCACGTCGCCCGCGTGTTCACGGCGAAGAGCCAGTCCCAGTCCTCGACGCTGTAGTCGACTAGGGTGCCCGGACGATTCACGCCCGCGTTGCTGACGAGAGCATCGAGGCCGCCAAACCGCGCGGTGGCCTCGCCGACGGCGCGCGCGGGGCCGTCGATGCTGCCCATGTCGGCGTGGGTGACGAGCACGCTGGCGCCGAGCTTCTCGAGGTCACCGCGGAGTGCGTCCAGGCCGGCCAACGGCGCGATGTCGACGGCAGCGATCTTCGCGCCACCGCGCCCGGCCGCGTCGCGAGCCAGTCTGAGACACGTTGCCCGCCCGATCCCGCTCGCGGCGCCGGTCACCAGGACACGCATCGTCACTCTCCTCGAAAGTTCGGCTTGCGCTTCTCGAGCATGGCGCGACGGCCCTCGCTGGCGTCGGCGCTCTGCCGGACGGCGAGAGCCTGCTCGTCGAGGTCGGCGTGAGCGATCTGGCCGCGCGCCACGAGCGTGCGCTGGATGGTCGTCTTCATGCCGGCCAGCGACAGTGGCGCGTTCTCGGCGATGGTTCGCGCCAGCTCGTAGGTGGCCTTCTCGACCTCGGCCGGCGGCACGACCTCGTGCACCATCCCGATCGCCTTGGCGCGTGCGGCGTCGATCAGACGGCCGGTGAAGAGCAGGCGGCGCGTCTCGGCGGCGCCGATGATTTCCACCAGCTTCTGGCCGAGCGGGAAGGGGACGACGAGGCCGATGCGCGACAGCGGCATGCCGATACGCGCGCCGTCGGCCATCACCCGCAGATCACAGTGCAGGGCCAGCTCGCAGCCGCCGGCGACGGCGTCGCCGTGCAGCAGCGCGATCGTGGGATGGCGCGAGGCCTCGACGCGCTGCAGGAGGCCGACGACGCTGACGTCCGGATCCACGGCGCCGCGCTGCGCCTCCATCTCGCGCAGGTCCATGCCCGCGCAGAACGCCGGGCCGGCGCCGCGCACCACCACCACGCGCACGTCGCGGCGCCCGTCGAGCTCGTCCAAGGCATGGCGCAGTCCACTGAGCATGGCGGCGTTCATGGCGTTGCGCTTGTCAGGACGGTTCAGGGTGACGGTGGCGACGTGGTCGGCGACGGCGGTCAGGATCTCGTCCGACATGGCGGCGATGGTATCATCCCGGCCGATGGCGGGTTTTCCCGGCTTCACGTTGCCCGACGAGCTTCGCCTCCTGCGCGAACAGATCCGCCGCTTCATCCGCGAGGAGATCATCCCGCTCGAGCAACGGCTCGATCCCGATGCGCCGGGCCTGCCCGAGGAGGAGTGGGAGCGGCTCGCGTCCAAGACGAAGGCCGCCGGGCTGTGGGCGCTGGCCGCGCCGGAGCAGTACGGCGGCGGCGGGCTCGACACCTTCAGCATGTGCGTGCTGTACGAGGAGATGGCGCAGCACCGCATGGGTCTCTACAACATCGGCGGCGGCGTCTTCGGTCGCTACCCGCCGCCGGCGATCTGGGCGGGCTCGAGGGCGCAGATCGAACGCTACGCGGTGCCGACGGTGCGTGAAGGCTGGCGGACCTTTTTTGCGATCACCGAGCCGTCGGGCGGCTCCGATCCGGCCGGCGCCATCCAGACACGCGCCGAGAAGCGCGGCGACAAATGGGTGCTGAACGGGCGCAAGGTGTTCATCTCGAACATCGATGGCGCGAAGTGGGGAATCGTCTTCGCGCGCAGCAACAAGGAGAAAGGACGCGGCGGCATCTCGTGCTTCATCGTCGAGCCGGGCACACCGGGGTTCTCGTGGAAGAACATCCGGACGATCCGCACGGCGGCGATCCCGAACGACGTGGTCTTCGAGGACTGCGTGCTCCCCGGCGACGCGCTGATCGGGCAGGAGGGGCAGGGCCTCGATCTCGCCTTTGACCTGCTCGTGAAGAACCGGTTTCCGTACTCCGCCACGAACCTGGGGGTAGCCGTGGCCGCCCACCGCATGGCCATCGAGCACGCCAGGCAGCGCGAGACGTTCGGCCAGAAGCTCTCGCAGCGCCAGGCGGTCCAGTGGATGCTGGCCGACGCCGAGGTCGAGCTCCGCGCGTGCCGCTGGCTCATCTGGGAAGGCGCGTGGAAGGCCGACCGCGGTGAGGACGCGCGCGTGGAGGCGTCGATCGCCAAGCTCTACTCGAGCGAGGTGCTCGGCCGCGTGATCGACGCCGCCGTGCAGATTCACGGCGGCTATGGTGTGTCGAAGGAGTTCCCGCTGGAGCGGTGGTATCGCGAGGCGCGGGTACGCCGCATCGGCGAGGGCCCGTCGGAGGTGCATCGCATGGTCATCGCACGCTCGCTCTTCCGCTGATGCTCGACGGCATCCGCGTGGTCGAGATCGGACAGGCGCTGGCGGGCCCGATGGCCGGCGAGGTGCTCGCGCATCTCGGCGCCGACGTGGTGAAGGTCGAGCGTCCCGAGGGCGACGACGCGCGCCGCTGGGGCCCGCCCTTCTGGAAGGACACGTCGCCCGGCTTTCTGGCCGTCAACGCCAACAAGCGCTCCATCACCGTCGACCTCAAAGACCGCGCCGCCGTCGAGTGGCTGATCTCGCTCATCGGCGACGCCGACGTGGTGATCCAGAACCTCAGGCCCGGCGCCATCGACGAGGTCGGGCTCGGCGCCGACGCGCTCACGAGGCGCTTTCCCCGCCTCGTCTACTGCTCGGTGTGGGCGTTCGGCAACACGGGACCGATGCGCCTCAAGCCCGGCTACGAGCCGATGCTGCAGGCGTTCTCGGGCATGATGATGATGAACGGCGACGAGGGCGGCCCGCCCACGCGCGTCGGGACGTCGATCCTCGACTACGGGACCGGGCTCTGGGCCGCCGTCGGCGTGCTGGCCGCGCTCGTGCGCCGCGCCGCCACGGGCAAGGGCTGCGTGGTCGATGCCTCGCTCTACGAGACGGGCCTCGCTTGGCTGAAGGGCCACTACGCGTCGTTCAGCACGTCGGGCGTCATTCCCGAGCGCCATCGCACCGGCAGCCATCGCGTCGTGCCCTTCGAGAGCTTCGAGACGTCGACGGGCCCGATCATCATCGCCGCCGGCAACGATCGTCTCTTCGCCAAGCTTGCGACCGTCCTCGGGCGGCCGGAGTGGGGGAAGGATCCGCGCTACACGACCAACGCCGCGCGGGTCGAGAACAAGCCCGGCCTGCTGGCGGAGATCGCGAAGATCTTCCGCACGGCGAGCAAGGGTGAGTGGATCGACCGGCTGGAGGCGGCCGGCGTGCCGTGCGCGGTGATCAACACGCTGCCCGAGGCGGCGGCGACGCCGCAGGCGGATGCGCTCGGCATCGTCCAGAAGGTCCCGGGCCATGACTACACGCTCATCGGCCTGCCCCTGTCGTTCGACGGCGCGCGTCCCCCCATCCGCCGGCCGCCGCCGGCGATCGGTGAGCACGACGCGGAGGTTCGCAAGGGACTCTGGCGGTAGCGAGGTGGCCGCGTGATGGTGCCGACCCCGGCCACCGCCGCCGATGTCCCTGCGGTCATGCTGCTGATCGGCCGCGTCTTCGCCGAGTACGGTCTGCTGCTCATGCCTGCGTTCGAGGTGCCGGACCTGCTGCGCTTCGACGTCCACTACACGGCGCCGCGCGGCGCCTTCTGGGTGGTGCGCGACGAGACCACGCGCGTGATCGGCTCGGTCGGCGTCGACCGCAAGGACGAGACGACGGCCGAGCTCAAGCGCCTCTACGTCGACGCGAGCCTGCGTGGCCGCGGCGTCGGACAGCGGCTGGTGGAGACGGTGCTCGAGTGGGCGCGTGAGGAGCGATTCACGCGCGTCGTGTTGTGGTCGGACACGCGCTTCGAGAATTCCCACCGGCTCTACCGCCGGCTCGGCTTCACTCAGTTCGGCGAGCGGACGGTCGAGGGCGACATCAATGCGTCGCGCGAATACCGCTTCGAGCGCGAGATGTGAGTTCGCGGGCGCGTGGCCTCGGGTACCGTCTCGTGCGGGTCGTGGCTGTGCTCCTGCTCTGGCTGTTCTACCGCCGCATCGAGACGATCCACGCGGAGCGGATTCCGGCGACCGGGCCCGTCGTCATCGCCGCCAATCACCACAACGCGCTGGTCGACGCCATGCTGATCGTGGCCAGTGTCCCGCGGCGGATCACGCCGCTCGCGAAGGCGCCACTATTCCGCCATCCGCTCATCGGCCCGTTCCTGAGGCTCGTCGGCGCCGTGCGCGTGCACCGGCGCGTCGACGGCGCCGATCCTCGGGAGAACGCCGCGATGTTCGCGGCCGCCGTCGCGGCCCTGCGGGCGGGCGGCGCGCTGCTGATCTTTCCCGAAGGAACGTCGCAGCCCCGACCGATGCTGATGCCGCTCCGCACCGGCGCCGCCCGGATCGTCCTCTGCGCCGCTGCCGACGGCGTGAGCGTGGCGCTGGTGCCGGTGGGGCTCGTCTTCGACGAGCCCGGAACGTTCCGCGCCGGCAGCGCCTTGCTCTCGGTCGGGCCGCCCGTCGCCACGGATGAGGTGAGACGTCAATACGGCGAGGCGCCGGAGCGGGCCGTACGCGCGCTCACCGAGCGGCTGGCGGAGGCCATCCGCGCGCAGATCGTCGAGGCTGAAGACCATCACACGCTCGAGCTGCTGGGGACACTCGAGCGCGCGTGGCGGCACGAGCGCGGCGAGCCCGGCCGCGTCGAGGCCGCGGCGTCGCTGGCGTGGCGCCGCGACGTCATGCGCGCCGCGCGGGCGCTCGCCGAGCGTGCGCCCGGCCGCGTGGCGGCCTTCCGCCATCATCTCGAGCGCTACGCCGAGCGGCTGCGCGAAAGCGGCCTCCGCGACGGCCAGCTCGGCCAGCGCTATACGGCGCGGATGGTGACGCGCTATGCGCTGTCCAACGCGCTGAACCTCGCCGTCATGCTGCCGCTCGCGCTGGCCGGCATGGTCGCGCACGCGGTGCCGTACGCGCTCACGGATCTCGTCGCACGACGGCTCATGGACACGGCCGAGGAGGAAGCGACCAACAAGATGGCCGCCGGGCTCGTGCTCTATCCGGTCTCCTGGCTCGTCGAAGGCTGGCTGGTGTGGCGCTGGGCTGGCGGGCGCGCGCTCGCCGTCTTCGCCGTGTTATTGCTGCCCTGCGGCCTCGTGGCCCTGGCCTGGCGCGAGCGGCTGAGCCGCGTCCGACGCCAGGCGCGTGCGTTCGGTCGCTTTCTCGTCGACCGGCAACGAGAGCATGGACTGCTCGCCGAGCGCCGCGCGCTCGTGGAGGAAGCCGAAGCCCTCGGCGCGCTCAGCGGGCGGCCGCGAACCTCGGCATGACCTCGTGGGCGAGCAGCTCCATCGAGCGGCGCCAGAGCTTCGGCTGGTCCCAGTCGTGCCCGGCCATGAGCAGCGTCCCGAACGGCCCGATCTCGTCGCGCAGCGCCACCAGCTGCTCGGTCACCCGGCGCGGACTGCCGGCGATGATGAGCGCGCGCTTGACGGCGTCGACGGTGACGGCCTCGTCGGGCATGTCGAGGTCGGGCTTGAGCATGAAGAGCGCCTGCCGAGCCTTGCTGAAGCTGTGGATGAAGAAGGAATAGTAGAAGGAGAGCCCGCTGTCCGGGCGGGCGAGGTAATCCTCCGCCTCGCCGTCCGTCTCCGTCACCAGGACGCTGCGCGAGACACGCCAGGCGCTCGGATCGGGCCGGCGGCCGACCGCCTCGCAGCCCTCCGCGTACTTCTCCCAGTGACTTCGCAGGTAGCGCCGGTGGAAGAAGTTACCGGACACCGGTATCCAGCCGCGCTCGCCGGCAATCCGCGCGCTGCTCGAGCTCGGCGTCAGGATCGAGATGGCGATGGGCGGATGCGGCTGCTGGAGCGGCCGCGGCACGTACCCGACCTTGAACTCCGGCCACACGGCCTTCTCCAGCGCGATCTTCCAGAAGCGGCCGTCGAGTCGATAGGGCGGATCCTGCGCCCAGAGCTTCAGCACCATGTCGATCGACTCGAGCATCATCGCCGGCCGCAGGTCCTTGTCGCCGACGTCGAACAGCTCGAAGTCGCTGACGAGGCCGCCGGGGCCGATGCCCATGATGAAGCGCCCGCGACACAGATGGTCGAACATGGCCCCGTGAGCGGCCACGGTGGCCGGGTGCATCTGCGGCAGGTTCAGCACGCCGGTGCCGAGGCGGATGCGCTCGGTCCGATCGATGATGCTGGCCAGAAAGATCAGCGGTGACGTGATCCGCTCGCTCCACGAGGAGAAGTGCTCGCCGATGTAGGCCTCGGTGAAGCCGAGACGATCGGCGAGCACGACCGCCTCGCGGTCTTCGTCCAGAATCGTCGCGTAGTCGCGGCTCGGGTGGTGGAACGGCATGCTGAACATGCCGACGTGGACACTCATCGGCCGACGGCGCGCGAGAGCTCCGCGAGCGGCACGATGCGGCCGTGCAGCGGCAGGAGCTGGTCGACGTTGAGATTGAGGCGCGTGATGTTGTCGGCGAGGCTCACGGTGAACGGATACGGCGGCGTCGGCGGTGGCGCGTTTGCCGGCCCCGGTGTGAAGGCATCGGCCTGGATGAGCAGCCGCTCCTTCGGGAGGTACACCATCAGCAGCCCTTCGTGGTGGGCGTTCCCGGCGATGTGATGGATCTCCACCTCGCGGGTCGCGTCGCTGACGACGTGCCGGTCGCGCACGCCCTCGACGACGCCCTTCTTGCCGCTCCGGGTCAGGTGATCCGGGCTCACCGTCGCGGGCGTGGCGAGCACACGCGCGAAGAAGGGACGGTTCACCTCGTGCGTGAGGATGGTGATGCCCTCACCGGCCACGGCGCGGAGACCGCCCGCGTGGTCGAAGTGATGGTGGCTGTTGACGACGAGCTTGATCGGCTTCGGCGACAGCCCGCGCGCCTCGGCCAGCACCGCCAGCGCGCGCTCGTCGTTGAGCGGTCCCTCGACGACGATGAGATGGTCGCTCATCTCGATGACCGCGCTGTGGTGCGACCCACCGGTCACGTACCAGACGCCGTCGGTGACCTTCTCGCTGATGACCTTCGCGTACGGTGACGCCGCCTGGCGCACGGTCTCGGGGACGTCGAGATCGACGGCGACGTTGGTCCGGACGCCGGTGATGGTGAGATCGACCGATGGAAAGCCGCCCGCCGACTGCTCGATCTTCGACGGAAACTGCACGCCGCCGAAGTCCTTGTAGTCCGAGTAGCGGACCTCGATGGTGATGTCGCCGAGCACGGCGTTCGGGATGGTGGCCTGGACGTACTCGACCAGGCGCTTGCGGTCGACGGTGGCCCGCACGTTCATGTGCCCCGGAATGCTGAAGGCCAGCGTGCGGTCCTGGATGGTGGCCTTGTTGGCGAGCGCCGCCTTGATCACGCCGTGCGGCGTGCTCCAGAGCTGAGCCCGCCGTTCGGCGAGCGTGATCGGCACCGGCGCCGGCGCGTCATTCACGATGTCCCAGGCGTAGTCGCCGGACAGGAGCGCGCGCACGCGCTGCTCACCCCGGCTCGGCACGCCGCCCCCGCGCGGCGGATCCTCCGCCCGCGCGCGGACGTACTCGTCGCGCAGCGCGCTGGCCTGGTAGTCCACCGCGCGCGTGTAGTCGGTGACGGTGAAGCGCGGCCAGGGGGCGCCGGGCGCCACGCTCTGGCCGACCGCGTACTCGACGCCGCTCCCCGTGATCACGACGGTCTTCAGATTCGTGGCGCCCATGGCGCGGGCGATGCGGTCCAGCTCGGCGCGCGAGCTCCGGGCGCTCGCGAGCGACGGCAGCGGCAGGAGCAGTGTCACCACGACGAGCAGGGTCCGCGCGAGCATGTTTCACGCTCCTTGCGCGCGGGCGAGCCGCGCGCGGTCGGCTCAGTGCATGACGAGGCCGCCGTCGACGCTGAGCGCCTGGCCGGTCATGTAGCCGGCGCGCGGCGAGGCGAGGAAGCCGATGACGGCGGCGACATCCTCCGGGCGTTCCATGCGGCCCAGTGGGACCTGCGAGGCACGCTGGCGCGTGAACTCCTCGGCGGTCATGCCGAGCAGCGCGCCCTGATCGTGCGCGACCGTCTTCCACATGTCGGTCTCGACGAAGCCGGGGCAGACGCAGTTCACGCGGATGCCGTCGCCGGCGTGCGCGAGGGCAAGGCTCTTCGTCAGGCTGATGACGGCCGCCTTGCTCGCGTTGTACGGCAGATTCGTCCTGCTGCCGATCTTGCCGGCCATGGACGCGAGATTGACGATGGCCCCGCGCTTCTGCGCGATCATCACCGGCAGGACCGCCTGGCTCGCGAAGAACACGGCCTTGGCGTTGATCGTCATGATCGCGTCCCAGTGCTCCTCGGTGACGTCGACCGTGGCCGCCGCCCGGTAAATCCCGGCATTGTTCACGAGCACGTCGATCCGCCCGAGCTCGGCCTTCGTCCGCTGCACCATGGCGGCGAGGTCGCCGCGACGCGTGACGTCGGTGGCCAGGGCCAGCGACTTCCGCCCGAGCGCGCTGACCTCGCCGGCCGTCCGCTCCGCGCCCGCCTTGTCGAGCTCGGCCACCACCACGTCGGCGCCGAGGCGCGCCAGCTCGAGCGCGGTGGCGCGGCCGATGCCGCGGCCAGCGCCGGTGACGATCGCGACCTGTCCCTGGAGCTCCATCAGACCCTCCGCGTTATCGGGCGTTGGCCAGCACCAGCGTGCCGGCCGCCGAGAGCATGCCCCCCATGCCGTTGACGAGCGACAGCCGCACGTCGGGGACCTGACGGGCGCCGCATTCCCCGCGCAGCTGCCGGACGGATTCGATGATCGGGAAGATGCCGTACATGCCGCTGTGCGTGTACGACAGCCCGCCGCCGTTGGTGTTGATCGGCAGCCGGCCGCCCGGCGTGGCGCGGCCCTCCTCGAAGAAGTGCACGCCCTCGCCGCGCTTGGCGATCCCGAGCGCCTCGAGCATGAGCGGGGGGCCCGACGTGAACGCGTCGTAGAGCATGATGTGGTCGAAGTCCGTGGGCCGCACGCCGGCCATCGCGAACGCCTTGTCGCCCGAGAGGCGCGTGGCCTCGCTGAAGGTGAGATCGCGCATCTGCGTGAGCGAGACGTGCTCGGCGCCCTCGCCGGCGCCACGGACGTACACCGGTGTCCTCGCGCAGTCGCGCGCGCGGTCGGGACGCGTCAGGATCACGGCCCCGCCGGCGTCGGTCACGAGACAGATGTTCAGGATGTTGAACGGCCACACGACCGGCCGTGACGCGAGCACGTCCTGGACGGTCAGCGGCTCACGATTCTTCGCCTTGGGATTGAGCGCCGCCCACTTCCGCGTGGACACGGCCACCTGCGCCCACTGCTCGAGGGTGGTGCCGAACTCGTGCATGTGACGGGTCGTGATGAGGCCGAAGTAGGTCGGCGCGCCGCCGAAGCCGTACGGCGCCTCGAACTGGCCCGGCACGGCCACGTCCCGCCTCGGCGAGACGCCGACGCCGGAGCGACCGGACTCGCCGTGCGAGATGACGGCGACGTCGCAGAGGCCGTGGTGCAGCGCCAGCATCGCGTGGCCCACCATGATGATGAAGGAGCAGCCACCGACGGTGGTGCCGTCGACGTAGCGCGGGCGCACGCCGATCGCTTCCGCGATGGTGGCCGGAGAGTGCTGGCCGGCCGTGAAGACGCCATCGATGTCGGCGACCCGCAGGCCGGCGTCGCGCGCGGCGTTGTTGACCGCTTCCACGTGCAGCGTGAGCTGGCTCTTGTGCGGCAGCGTGCCGAGCTCGTCACTCTCGTCGACGCCGACGATGCAGGCCGCGTTCGACAGCTCCTTCATTTGTAGCGACCGCTGTCCGTGCGGCTCGAGCCATGGGTGGCCTGAGTGAGGTGCGCGGGCTGAAACATCGGGAGTGTGATCTCGTCCGTCTGCTTCTCGAACACGACCTCCACCGGCATGTCGCAGCGGATCTTCGCCGGGTCGGGGGGGACATTGACGAGGTTGGTGAGCAGGCGTGGTCCTTCCTCGAGCTCCACCATCGCCAGGACGACCGGCGTCTTGACCTTGAACGCCTTGTTGAGGATCTGGTGGGCGATCTCGAACGAGTGCAGACGACCGCGCCCGCTGGCGCGCACCCACTCGAGATCGGCCGAGGCGCAGAACGGGCAGCGAACGCGCGGGTGCATATGCGGCTTGCCGCACGTGCGGCACTTCGGGATCATCAGCCGGTCCTCGCGCGCGCCGTCCCAGTACGGTTTGGCCTCCGGCGTCAGCGGCGACGGCAGCGGGCGCTGTGGCGCGTCCACGCTCAGACGACGCCGTCCCGGCGGATGGCGGCGATCTCCTCCTTCGAGTACCCGAGCTCGCCCAGGAGCTCGTCGGTGTGCTGCCCGACGTCGGGGGCCGGCGTGCGGACGGCGCCCGGTGTGCGGGAGAGCGTCACCGGCAGATTCTGGATCTCGAGGTCGCCCAGCCGCGGGTGGCGCACCGTGGTCGCCAGCTCGAGATGCTTCACGTGCGGGTCGTCGAAGACTTCCTTCACGTTGAGGATGGGACCGCACGGCACGCCGGCCTTGTTGAGGACGTCGACCCAGTGCTGGCTCGACTTCGTGCGCGTGGCCTTCTCGAGCTCTTCGGTCAGCGCGGCGCGATTCTTCGAGCGATCCGGCGGCGTCTTGAAGCGCGCATCATCGATGAGCTGCGGCACGCCGAGAGCCTCGCAGAGCCGCCGGTACATCTGCTGGCCGGAGGCGGCGATGTTCATGTGCCCGTCGGCCGTCCGGAAGACGCCGGTCGGAATGCCGGTGGGGTGGTCGTTGCCGGCCTGCGGCGGGATCTCCTTGCCGACCGTCCAGCGCGAGGCCTGGAAGTCGAGCATGCGGATCATCGCCTCGAGCAGCGAGGTGTGGACCCACTGGCCCCGGCCCGACTGCTCGCGCTCGAGCAGCGCCACCAGGATGCCGTGCGACAGGAAGAGACCGGCAGTGAGGTCCGCGACCGGGATGCCCACGCGCACCGGGCCCTGGCCGGGCAAGCCCGTGATCGACATGAGCCCGCCCATGCCTTGCGCGATCTGGTCGTAGCCGGGCCGGTCGCGATAGGGACCGCTCTGGCCGAACCCCGAGATGCTCGCATAGACCAGGCGCGGATTGATCGCGCTGAGCGACTCGTAGTCGATCCCGAGGCGGTGCTTCACGTCGGGGCGGAAGTTCTCGACCAGCACGTCCGCCCTGGCGACGAGCTTCTTCAAGATCTCGACGCCCTTGGGCTTCTTGAGATCGAGGCTCATCGCGCGCTTGTTGCGGTGCAGGTTCTGGTAGTCGAAGCCGTCGTGCGCGAAGTCGTTGCCGTCGTCGGCACGCGCGGCCACCTGGATGACGTTGGCGCCCATCTCGGCCAGCTGACGGACGGCGGTGGGGCCGGAGCGGGCGCGCGTGAGATCGATCACGGTGAAGCGCTCGAGTGGTAGGCTCATCGTCCCCTAAAGACGGGCGCGCGCTTGTCGACGAAGGCGCGGATGCCCTCGCGGGCGTCCTCCGTCTCGAAGCAGGCGTTCTGGGCAAAGGTTTCGAACTCGAGTGCCGAGCGCAGGTCGCTCTCGGCGTTTTTGTAGAGGGCTCGCTTGGCGAGCCGGATCGCAATCGGTGGTCCGGCGGCGATCTTCCGGGCGAGGTCCATCGCAACCGGCGTCAGCTCTTCAGGCGCCACCACGCGGCTCACCAGCCCGATCCGCAGCGCCTCCGCCGCGTCGATGACGTCGCCCGTGAAGATGAGCTCCGCCGCGCGCGCCATGCCGACCGCGCGGGGGAGGAAGTAGGTGCCGCCCCAGTCCGGGTGGAGGCCGCGCTTGACGAAGGCCTGCGAGAACTTCGCGGCGGTGGAGGCGAGCCGGATGTCGCAGCCAAGGGCCAGGTTCATGCCGGCGCCGGCGGCGGCGCCGTTCACGGCGGCGATGATCGGCTGCGGCGCATCGCGCATGGCGAGCAGCGCGCGATCACGCGACGGCGCGATCTTGTCGAGCAGCGGACGCTCGCGGCCCCTCTCCTTGGCCTCATTCATGGCCTTGACGTCGCCGCCCGCGCAGAACGCCTTGCCGGCGCCGGTCACGATCATGACGCGCACGTCCGGATCCGCCGCGGTGCGCGTGAGCGCGTCGAGGAAATCTTCGCGCAGCGTGTCGCCGAGCGCGTTCATGCGCTCCGGGCGGTTGAGCGTCAGGGTGGCGATGCCGTCCTTCGCCTCGTAGAGCAAACACTTGTAGGTCATCGCGGCTCCGCCGCCGGCCACGCGATCTTCATGGCGTCGAACCGCCGCAACCGGTCCTGACCGAGCGTGCGGTCCCAGGTCTCCGCCAGGGCTTCGGGTGTCCACGGGACGACATTCGACACCGTGCGCAGCGGCGCCGGATGCGAGAAGAGCGTCACCTCGGTCCCGCGCACGCCGACCACCTGGCCGGTGATGTGCGCGGCGCGATCGCTGGCGAGGAACGCCACCACCGGCGCGATCGCGTCCGGTGGTGTTGCCGTGGCCGCCGCGCGACGCTCGCCGGGCAGGCGCTGGGTCATGCGGGTATCCGCGGTCGGCGAGATGGCGTTGCAGCGCACGCCGTAGCGCGCCATGGCCAGCGCCGTCGAGCGCGTGAGCCCGACGATACCTTCCTTGGCCGCCGCGTAGTTCGGCTGCCCCGGACTGCCCTCGAGCCCGGCCGTGGAGGTGAACGTGATGATGCAGCCGGCCTTCTTCTGCCGCATGTGCGCGGTGGCCGGCTGCATCACCGTGAAGTGGCCCTTGAGGTGGACCGCGATGACCGCGTCCCACTCGTCCTCGGTCATGTTGAAGATCATCCGCTCGCGCAGGATGCCCGCGCAGCAGACGAGGATGCTGACGTCGCCGAACTCCTTCAGGGCGAGCTCCACGACGGCGCGACCGCCGGCCATGGTGGCCACGCTCTCCGGGCTCGCGACGGCCTTGCCGCCGCGGCCACGGATCTCGCTCACCACCTGGTTGGCCGGCTCGCTGGACGGATCGCGACCGTCCACGCTCACGCCGTAATCGTTGACGACGACGCTGGCCCCGGCGGCGGCGAGCCCGAGCGAGACCGCCCGCCCGATGCCCGTGCCGCCGCCGGTGACGACCGCGACCTTCCCGTCGAGGAGTCCCATCGCGCCCGCGTCCGGGGGTTACTTCTTGGCCAGGCGCGTCTCGAACAGCGTCTTGATCTCCTGCGCGGCCGCCCGCCACAGCGGTCCGCCGGGTACGGCGTACTCGGCGTTCACGCCGGCGCGGAACTCGTTCATGGCGGCATCCTGCTTGGCCTTGTCGTCCTTCGGCGCCAGGTCGAGTGTCTTGGCGCGGATGCCGACCGCCTTGGCCGTGGCCGGGTGCGAGCGCTCGATCCAGCGCCCGATCTCGTTCCAGTCCTTGTCGAAGAAGACGACGACGGGAATCGAGCGGAAGCCGTTGTTGAGGAAGCAGTCGGTGAGGTCGAGGTTCTGATCGCGGAAGAAGACGCGCAGCTCAGCGCCCGGCATGGCCTCGGCGATGCGCGCGACGAAGGGCGAGTTGCGATGCACGTCGCCGCACCAGTTCTCGGCCAGCATCAGGATGTACTTCACGTCGGTGACGCCCGAGAAGAACTTGCGCTCCTCATCCGTGAGCGTGGCCTTGTTGTAATTCTCCTGGGTGCGCGCCTGGGTGTCGCCCATCTGGGCCACGTATTCCTTCCAGGTCATGCCCTTCGAGAAGCGCGTCGCGTCGAGCGGAATCCTCAGCTGAGCCATGTCGTCGTCTCCTCCATGCAGTCCACCGCGGTTGACCGGGTGTTGTCGGCAAGGTCGGAGTATACCGCTACTCGGCGAGCCACACGGTGTCGAGCTGCTGGTTCAGATAGTGACTCGGGGTGATCGTCCAGCCCCGCATCTTGGCGCTGTGTGGCACGATGCGATGCCACTGGAGCGTGAAGAAGTAATGCGCCTCCTCGTCCACCAGGCGCCGCTCGAACTCGCGCACGAGCCGCTTGCGTTCCTCGGGGTCGATCGCGCGCGACTGCTTGCGGTACAGCTCGTCGAGCACGGCGTCCGTGTAGCGCGCGTAGTTGTTGTCGCTGACGCCGGTGGACAGGAACTTGTAGAGGTCGAGGTCCGGCTCCACGGCATAGCCACACTGCGTGTCGACGACCACCTCGAAATTGCCGGCACGCCGGTCGGCGTCCCACTTGGCCGGCTCCTGGAACTCGTGGCGGACGGTGACGCCGATCTGGCGCCACTGGTCGAGCAGCCACACGCCGACCGGCTCGTACGGCATCGGCACGCCGCGGTTCTTCAGCGTGAAGGTGAGCCCGCTCGCGCCGGCCTCGCTCAGCAGCCGGCGCGCCTCCGCGCGCGACTTCGCGATGTCGCGGCCGTAGCCGGCCAGTTTCTCGAGCTCGGACGGCGGCGTCGCGAACGGCGTGCCGGGCACCTGCACACCGCCCACGAGCTTCACGATGGCGATCCGGGACAGCGCCTGCGAGCCCTGATAGCGATCGAGCGCCAGCGTGAGGGCGCGACGTACTCGCTTGTCGTCGAAGGGCTTCTTCTCGTGATTGGCGGTGACGAGCAGCACGCAGTCCCAGGGACTCTCCTGCACGACGATCCGCGGACCGAGCGCGGCCACGAGGGAGTCGCGCTCGCCGGGGGTGAAGCCGCGGAACTGCACGTGCGCTCGTTCGCCGCGCACGGCGGCGACCTGCGCCGCCGAATCCTTGATGAAGAGCGCGCGGTAGCCGTCCAGATAGGGCTTGCCGGTGTCCCAGTAATTCGGGTTCTTCTTCCCGACCCAGTGCGAGCCGCGCTGGTGCTCGACGAACACGAACGGGCCGGTGCCCATGACGTTCTTCTCGTACCAGCGGATGTCGCGGGCCAGGATGTCGGCCTTGTAGATCCAGTTGAACGGCGACGCCAGCGCGGTCAGGAACGACGCCGACGGCCATTTGAGCCGGAACACGATCGTGGAAGGATCGGGCGTCTCCACCGCCTCCACCACGTCGTACTGCGCCTTCCGGAACGAGGTGGTGTCGCCGGGCGGGTTGATGATCTTGTCGTAGCTGGCCTTGGCGTCGCGCGCGGTCATCTCGCTGCCGTCGTGGAACTTCACGCCCTTGCGCAGCTTCAGCGTGTACGTCCGGCCCTCGTCGGTGATCGTCCACGTCTGCGCGAGGTCGCCGACGACGCGCGTGCCGGTGCGGTCGGTGGGATCGACGCGCAGCAGCGTGTTGTAGTGCGGAGCGGCGGGATGGACGATGCCGAAGGTGCCCTCGCGGTGGCCGTCGTACGACGGCGCCTCCACCGGCACCGCAAACACGAGCTCGCCGCCGGTCCGCGGCTTCTCCTGAGCACCGGCCGCGCCCGTGCACAGTGCCAGCGCGAGCAGCACGACGAGATATCGCAGCATCCTCGCCTCCGATCACTTCGGACGGTTCGGTTGCGCTCAGACTCCTGCGCGCCGCAGCGTCAGCGCGATGTTCTCGGCCGCCGGTTTGCGTTCGCGGCGCTCGACCTCGTGGATGGTGTCGACCACGGCCGCCGACACCGGCGTCGGGACGCCGCGCACGCGACCCTGGGCGACGACGTGGCCGTTCATGTAATCGATCTCGGTGGGCCGCTCCTTGACGACGTCCTGCGCCATCGAGGCGCGCCAGTTCCGGCCGCTCGCCGACTGCGGCGTGAGCATGCGGTCGAGCGTCTCCCAGGTCGCGCGCTGGCCGGCGTCGGCCCACTGTTCGGCGGGAGCGCCGTTGACCTTCGGCACGCGATAGCCGCTCGCGATGCCGACACGCGCGGACTCCGCGGCCAGGTGGATGGTGATGGCGCGGCCGACCTCGCTCGACATGATCTCGAGCGAGCCGAGCCCCGACATCGCCTGCACGGGATTGCCCATGGCGTTGGCGCAGAGCTTGGCCCAGCGCTCGCCCCAGAGGTTGTCGGTGGCCAGCGCGCCGTCGACGACCGACAGCATCTCGGCGAGCGCGGTCGTGCGCGGCGTGATGCGGCCGTCGTGCTCGCCCGCGCGAAAGACATCGTGGCCCTTGCCGGTGCCCTTCTCCATCCCGCGCTCGACCTGTCCCGGCTTCCACAGGGCCACGCCGATCTTCGACATGACGAGGCCCACCGCGCGGTCGGCGCCGACCACCGAGGCCACGATCGGATCCGGCCAGCAGTTCTCCGACGCCACCACGTAGCCCTCGGGCTTGAGATGACGCGCGGCCAGCTGGGTGGCCCACGCCGTGTCGTAGACCTTCATGGCCACGAACGCGATGTCGAAGTCGCGCGGCAGGCGCTGCGACTCGTGCAGATGCACCGCCGTCGGTCGCGCCTCGAACGGATCGTGAGGGCCGGTCACGGCGATGCCCTTGGCGCGGATGGTCTCCACCTGCTCGGCCCACGGATCGATGAGCGTGACGTCGTGCCCGGCGCGAGTGAGGAAGGCGCCGAGATAGCTGCCGATGGCGCCGGCGCCCACGAAGAGGATCTTGCGGCTCATCGCGCGCCCGCCCACGCGAGCCCGAGCTCGTCGAGCTTCGCCTTCGTCGGATGGCCGGTAGCCGGATCGTAGCCGGCCATCCGGTAGTACGTCTCGCGCGCGTGCTCGAATTCGTCGGTGGTGAGGGCCACGCCCGCCGTCGGCCCCTGGCCGGTGAGGGGGGCGAACAGCTTCTTCGGCAGCGTGTCGGCGCTCTTGCCGATGCCCTCGCGTGCGTTGAACGCGCGCATCAGGAGCATCTTGCGCTCGCCGGCGCGCACCAGCTCGTCGAGCGTCGCATCCCAGCCGGTGGCCGCCCGCACGAGCTCGACCGTCTCCGCCGGACCGTACAGCTGCCACGACGGTCCCCACACGAACTGGCAGAGGCCCAGCGTGTCGAGGGCGGAGTAGAAGCACTGCGTCCGATAGGCGAACCGGACCTTGTCGTCCGAGAGATCGCGCAGATCGAGCGCGGGGAAGTCACCGAGCTCGTTGAGCCGCTTGCGGTGGAGACTGTCCGGCTTCGTCTTCAGCATCGAGTCGTGCTCCGACGACTGATGGTCGGCGCCGAACGCGTTGACGGCGTAGATCAGGCCGAGCGACCTCTTGTGCTGCGGCATGTGCGCCGGAAGCTCCTGGCCCTTCACCGTGATGGTCAGATCCACGGCGGCCGGGCCGAGCGTCTGCGCCGCGCGCAGACTGCCCTCGGCGAGCAGGTTGCCGACGCCCTGACGGAGCGCGATCGCCTCGATGGCCCGCAGCACCGAGCGGCCGTCGCCGAAGGCGAGCCCGAGGCCCTGATCGTCGAGCAGCCCCTTGCCCTTCGCCTCCATCGCCCATGCGATGGTGGCGCCGCACGAGATCGTGTCCATGCCGAACTTGTTGGCATCGGCCGACGCCCGCGCCAGTAGCTTGAGATCTCCGACGCCGCACATCGAGCCGAAGAACGTGAGTGTCTCGTACTCCGGCCCGCCGTACACGGGGTCGACGTCGAGGTCGGGGTCGTGCACCTCGACCACGCGCTTGCACTTGACGACGCACGCGTAGCAGGTGTCGCGCTCCTTGAGGATGGTCTTCGCCATCACGGTGCCGTCGATCTGCGCCGCCTGCTCGAACGCGCCCTCGCGGTAGTTGCGCGTTGGCTGGCCGCCCATCTTGTTCTGGATGGCCAGGACTCCCGGCGTTCCGTACTCACCGAACCAGCCGATGCCGGGATTGATCTCCTGCAGCTCCTTGAGCCGCTTGACGAGGTCGCGAAACCGCTCGGGCTCCGCCGGCTTCGGCGGCTTGCTGCCGCGCACGACGACGGCCTTCAGCCGCTTGCTCCCCATCACGGCGCCCATGCCCGTGCGGCCGTTGGCGCGATTCACCATGTTCATGATGGCGGCGAAGCGCACCTTGTTCTCGCCCGCGGGGCCGACCTGCGCGATCTCGACCTTCGCGTCGCCGAGCTCTTCCTTGAGCATCCGGTCCGTGTCCGACGTCACCTTGCCCCACAGATGCGTCGCCGGACGCAGCTCGGCCTTGCCGTCCTGCAGCCAGAAGTAAACCGGCTGCGGCGCCTGGCCGGTGAAGACGAAGGCTTCGGCGCCGGCGTTCCGCATCTCGGCCGGAAAGAACCCACCGCACTGGCTGTCGCCGATGGCGCCCGTTAGCGGCGACCGCGCGCATGCCGTCATGCGACTCTGGCCGGAGATCGGCAGGCCCGTGAGCGGACTGAGCGCCATGACGAGCACGTTGTCAGGTCCGAGGGGATCGGCGCCGGGCTTCATGGTCTGCATCAAGAGATACGCGGCGAGCGCGCTGCCGCCGGGATACTGGCGGTAGACGTCCTCGGCGATGATCTTTTTCTCGATGGCGCCGCGGGTCAGGTCGACGTGGTAGACGGTCGCAGTGACAGCCACGCTGGGCCTCCTTGTCAGGGTGCCGAGTGTACCTTACGCCGCTCGTCGCCGGGCGAGCGTTGCGACCACGCGAGCCAGATGCGCCGGCTCGAACGGCTTGGCGACGTGGACCTCGAAGCCGGCGTCCAGCGCGCGGCGGTGATCGGCCGTGGCCGCGGCCGCCGTCAGCGCGGCGGCCGGGGTGGCGCCGCCGTCCTCCGGATCGAGCCTGCGGAGGCGCCGGATCAGCTCGTAGCCGTCGCCATTCGGCATGCAGATGTCGCTCACCACGACGTCCGGGCGCGCACGGCCGACCTCGCGCAGCGCCTCGTCGGCGGAGACCGCGGTGGTGACGCGCGCGCCGCAGGCGGTCAGGACGGTGGCGACGAGATCGCGCGTCTCGGCATCGTCCTCGACGACGAGCACGGCCACGCCGTCGAGGTCGGCGGTTGGCAGCGCGGCCGCGTCCGCCTCCGGCTCGCTGGCCGCCGCCAGCGGCAAGTGAACGGTGAACGTTGCGCCGCTGCCCGTGCCGCCGCTGTCGACGCTGACGGTGCCGCCGTGTCCTTCCACGATGTGGCGCACGAGAGCGAGGCCGATGCCGAGGCCGCCGTACGCGCGCGTGAGCGAGCTGTCGCCCTGGCGAAAGCGGTCGAAGATCTGGGGCAGGAGCGCCCGATCGATGCCGATCCCGGTGTCGCGAACGACGACCCGCGCATGACCGCGGTCCACGCCGAGGGCGACGTGCACGTGGCCGCCGGCCGGAGTGAATTTCGTGGCGTTCGCGAGCAGATGGCGGAGCACCTGGCGTAGCCGGGCCGTATCCGCCTCGACCGTCAGCGGTCCCGGCTCGATCTCCGCGGTGAGCGTCAGACCGGCGGCCGTTGCAGCCGGGCGCTCGGCCTCGACCTCGGCGGTCACCAGCGGCGCGATGTCCACGCGCTGGGGGTCGAGCGCGAACGTCCCCAGCACGATGCCGGAGACGTCGAGCAGGTCGTTGACGATCTCGGTCTGAGCCAGCGCGTTTCGCTCGATGACGGCCAGCGCGCGGGCGGCCGCTTCGCCCCTCAGCGAGGGACCGCGGAGCAGCCGCGTGTAGCCGAGGATCGACGTGAGCGGCGTTCGAAGCTCGTGCGAGAGGGTGGCCAGGAACTCGTCCTTCAGCACGCCGTGGCGCGCGCGCTCCTCGTCGGCGCGCCGTCGCTCGCTCGTGTCCCGCACGAACACGCTGATCCACTCGTGCCCGCGATGCGCGACGTAATCGTTCGAGGTCTCGACCGGGACCTCACCGCCGTCCCGCCGCCGGTACCGCGACTCCGAGCGCCGGCTGCCCGCCTTCCGCACCGTCGCGTAGAACCGCGTCCACTCCGTCGGCGCCCCGCCAACCTCGAGATCCCACACGTGGCGGCAGAGAAGCTCGGCGCGCGTGTAGCCGGTGAGCCGCTCGGCGGCGGGATTGGCGTTGACGATGCGCCCGTCGGCGTCGATCCAGAACAGCGCCTCGGTGGCGTGGTCGAGCGCGAACTGCGTCAGCGCCAGCCGCTCGCGCTCCTCGTGGCGCCGACTCTCGTTGACGAGGAGCATGCCGAGACCAACCGTACCGAGGGGCAGGAACAGTCCCACCGGCACCGCCGCCGCCCCGAGCACCTCGCGGGCGACTGTCCGATCGGGCAGCGCGGTCACCCAGACGAGCACGATCGCATCGAGCGCGGCGCCGAGCACGAGCAGCGTGGCTGGATCGAGCTCACGCTCGCGTCCGTGCCAGCGGCGCGCAGCGAGCGCTGCGAGGAGCCCGACGGTCAGGATCGAGCCGACGCCGGCCGCGCTGCCGGTCCCGCCGAGGACCGCGCGATAGGCCGCCGCGAGTGCCGCCGCGGTGACGGCCGCGCCGGCGCCGCCGAAGGGGCCAGCGAGCAGCAGCGGGATGTAGCGGGCGTCGGCGAGGACGCCGGGCGCTACCACGAAGGGCGTATGCATGCCG
>Ga0075421_100002490_pt1 | contig 21997 bp, 14 predicted proteins | sample SoiMetdeltSBSDD5_FD_75292 | JGI IMG/M metagenome (GOLD analysis project Ga0075421, IMG submission 75292) | Bulk soil microbial communities from a Populus tree surrounding site in Tennessee, USA - Soil MetaG P. deltoides SBSDD5 | ecosystem: Environmental > Terrestrial > Soil > Tree plantation...
GGGCTGGAACACCATCGTCGACGCCGCTCCACACCACGTCCAATCGGTACGCACACACATGATCGACCTGATGACGCAGCACGAACTGGACGCCCTGGCGGCCTTCAGCCGCCGAATCGTTCGAAAAGCTGGAGTCCGACCAGAAAACGGACCAAGCCAGCGTCGGCTGAATCAACTGACCTGCCGCACAAGCCGCCACACTGCCCGCGTCGGCATTGTTCGCGCTCAACGGCAGCGCTGTCGAGACCAAGTACCGGGGGCGGGCAACATGTCGGCCCTAGCCGCCTCCTGACCGTCAACGGTCCGCACTCAGTCCGCAAGAGGTCGACGGACGGCGGGGGAGCGGTGAGAGATACCGAGAGGCGTTTCCGCTGCTAGACGCCCAGGTGTCCAGGCCGGCGGGGCGGGGACAACTTGATCTCATAACCCCTCGGTCGCGGAGCTACCGGCGGAGGTCGCGCATGGCTTCGGCGAGAGCGTAGACGTAGTCCTCGTGGGAGCCGTAGTACCTGTTCTCGTGAAATAGAGCTATCACGCCAGGTGACGCCGCAGTCATGAACGCCTCTACCACGCTCGTGTCGATGGCTGCCTGCAGGTTGGCGATGTCTTGCATGACGGGACCTTGGCCACAGTATTGCAGTGGGCCAATGCACGCAGGAATGCTCTGGAAAATCTTGGCGACACTCGGATCGGCGAAGATACGCTGGATGAGTTCTGGATAGAGGTCTGCCTCGCGCATCGCTGTAGGGCCGCTGACGTCGCCAAAGCCGGTCAGCCGCTTGGCTACATACGTCCCATAGCTCGGCTTGCTGGCCTCACCGTCGCTGACGACATCAAGACCCACGTCGCTCTGATGGGCCACGATGGTGTGTACAGCCTCCGTCACGGCGGCGTCGGCCGGCGGGTCACCGATGAGCGACTGCGGCCTCGGCAGGCTACCGGTATGCGTTGTCAAGATCCGTTCTGTGCTGGTCTTCATTCGGTCAACCTCCACAGTCGTCTCGCGCCAATCGGGTTCAACGCAGTCATACGTCATGTGCGTTCCCCGATTTGTGGTTTCATCGCATCAAGCCGTATCCCGGGTGATTCAGTGCAGTCGCAGTAGTAGCAAACCGACTTGTGCCGCAGCCCCGCCTTGGATCACTCGCCTAGTGTTTGCCCGGTTCGCTCGCCGTCAGCGCAAGCAGATGAAATTGGCGAGGCTCAGTCCGAGAAGTTTGCCAATGGAAGAGTCTCCTGAAGATACCAGGTGTTCGTATCGCCATCGAACTCGTGGTTTTAAATATTATAATTGCGTCCCTCGTGTCAGTCGAAACCTTCGCCCACATGCCCGCACCCCCTGTTACGACAGATCCAGGTATTCCCCAACTCCAGTCCGTGCCGAGCAGCCGCCGCAGCTTGTCGAGCGACGAGTCGCTCGACAACCGGTCTAGCGGTAGGCGGTGTGCGTCGTCGCGAATGACCTGCCCGACCAGATCATTGCGGCTGGTGCCGCCGCCATCGCAACGGATTAGCACGCAGCCGTACGCTCCAGCAGCGGGATACCGGCCTCCTTCTCCAGCACCGCCACCTGCTGGCTGATCGCCGATGGGGTGTAGTCCAGATTCCCCGGGCGGCCGTGATCGACCCGCGGGTCACATCGCCGCCAATACCTGCAACCGCCGCACGTCCATCATGTAGCAAGGCTTAACGGTATGTGCTCGACTTTTCACTTGTCCTTTCCAAGGGTGCCCTGCACCGTAAACGCGTGACATTGCTACACTCGAGCATTCTGGCGCTGCTGTGGGGCTCCGGCTTCCTCTGGATCGACCTGGTGCTGCTGAACGGCCTCTCTCGGGTGCAGAATACGGTGGCACGCTGCGCACTCGGCTCGCTGCTCCTGCTACTGATATGTCAGGTGCCATACGCCAAGCTGCCGCGCGACCCGGCCCATCGCCACCGTGGTGATCTGCGCTCTGGTCCGGCGCAGGGCGATCCGCTAGGCCTCCACAAGCGCGTCCGTGTCGTTGAGCCGCACGCGTACGCCCAGCCGGGTGCAAGGTGTGGTCCGAGGCGGAGCACAGGCTCCGACTGCAAATGGCGTCTGCTTGACCAGGCCGACGATCTTCGCGTGTGCCGCCTCACTAAACCTAGACGATTGCAGGTTAGGGCGCGATTAGAGATCGTGTGAACCCCGCTGAACACAATCGCCTCGCGCGTTCATTTCCGGAGTGCATGCCACGAATGGCAGGGAGACACGAATGAGAGGGAGAGTAATGTGGCTCGGTTGACGGGATGGAACCGGCGGGCTCGGAGGATCGGGCTCGTCGGTGGCATGGCGTTGCTGATCGCGCTCGCGCCGACCACAATGGCGCTGGCTGACTCCAGCCAGTGCAGCGTCCCGAGCAGCACATGCGCCGCGAAGGTCACGTTCACCTCGCTCGGCGAGCACTTCAAGGTCTATGACCGGGCTGCCGATGGCCACTCCGTGGTCGTCCTGCAGTGGCTGTCCGATGGTACAGGCCCGTACTTCGGCTGGAACCCCAACGGGAGCGGCAGCGTCGTCGACATCGACCTCGACCTTCCGGAAGGCGACTGGATCTTCTTCAAGGCATGCCTGGGGGAGTACGGCAACAAGACAATCGTCTCCGCCACGTGCAGCGCCGGCGTTACCGACTACGCGTGAAAGGCCAACAATGCGCAAAGTAAACCGCCGCCTATTCCTGCTCGGTGGGGCCGTAACGGCTGGCGGGACAGCACTTTGGACGGTTCCGAGCTGGGTGCGCTCCGCCTCGGCCGCCGAACCGGTCATCCGCTACCCGTTCACGCTCGGTGTCGCATCCGGCGACCCAGAGCCGGACAGCGTGGTGCTGTGGACCCGGCTGGCTCCGGCGCCGCTCAATGGTGACGGGCTTGGTGGCATGCCCAGCGTGAACTTCACCGTGTCGTGGGAGGTGTCCAGCGACTCGAACTTCACCTCGATAGTGGCCAGCGACACCACCATCGCGGTCCCCGACGAGGCGCATAGCGTGCACGTGGTCGCCGGAGGATTGCAGCCCGACGCCTGGTACTACTACCGTTTCAAAGCCCAGAACCACATTTCGGAGGTGGGCCGCACCCGTACCGCTCCGGCACTGGACGCGTACCCGTCGTCGCTGAAGTTCGCCATCGCCTCTTGCCAGCGGTGGGAGCAGGGCTGGTACCACGCCTACCGCTACCTGGCCAACGACGCGCCGGACCTGGTGCTGTTTCTCGGCGACTACATTTACGAGACCCTGTCGAGCGCGCCGACCGACGTACGGGACTGCACCATCACCGACGAGGTTGACACGCTCGCACAATACCGGCAGCGCTACGCGCAGTACCGCACCGACCCCGACCTCAAAAACGCGCACGCGGCTGCCCCTTGGTCTGTGGTCTTCGACGACCACGAGGTGAAGAACAACTGGGCTGGCAACGATCCCACCGCCACCAGTCCGGAGCCCGGCGCCCCGCCAATCTCCTTGGCCCGCAAGGGATACGCGTTCCGGGCCTGGTGGGAGAATACCCCCACCCGGATCCCCCAGCCGACCGGGCCGAGCATCGCCGCGTACCGCCGCTTTCAGTGGGGGACGCTGGCCCGCTTCCACATGCTTGACACCCGGCAGTTCCGCGACGACCAGGCACTCGACGGAGGCTGCTCGGTCATGCGCAGCACCACCCGCACCATCACCGGCGGGGCTCAGGAGCAGTGGCTGCTCGACGGGCTGTCCACGCAACCGTCCACTTGGGACTTCTTGGGCCAGCAGGTGTTCTTTGCCTCGCGTGACGGTGACGGTGATCCGGCCACGTGCAGTGACTGGAGCACCGATGCCTGGGATGGGTACGCCGCGTCGCGCCAGCGCATCACGCAAGGCTGGGTCGACCGGGGCGTGCGCAACCCGGTGGTGCTCACCGGCGATGAGCACCGCCACTGGGCGGCGAACCTGCTGCTGGACTACTACGCCGGTGGCCGGCCCGTCGGGACCGAGTTCGTCACCTCCTCCATCTCCTCGCTCAACCCGGATCCGGACCCGGATGTGTCGCGCATGTCGCGCATGCCGCACGTGAGATACATCGGCAACCGGCGCGGCTACGTCCGCTGCACCGTTACGCCAAGCCAGCTGGTAAGTGAGTGGATCGCGATCTCCTCGGCGTTCGAGAAGAACCTGGCCAACGTCACGGCTTCCGTGATGGCGCGGTATGCGGTTGTCGAGGGCGTTCCAGGATTGCAAAGCGTCTGAGCCGTGATGGCTAACTCGTTGAAGCGCGCCTGGCTGCGGCCGGTCGTACGGCTCCTGGCGCGCCGCTGCTCGTTGATGCCGACGGGGGCGAGCAGTGGCGCATGCCGGCAGGTCACTGGCTTGTGCGCTGAGCGCCTGGTCGCCGACGAATACTACTCGGCAACCAAGGGATTTTCACGAATCCAAATTCGACAAAGACCCAGTCTGGCCTGTCCACCGGCCGAAGCCGCCCTACAGGTCAACAAATTCCGAATTAGGAGTTGCTCAAGGCACGTTCAAGATTTTACAAGATCCTTTCAGAAAGCTATGGGTTGTCTGACCCAGACTTGCATGGGAGCTTGGTAGTGGATCACCTGGCGGAGATCGACAATGATGATATTGTTAGAGCGTATGCGTTGCTGCTGGAGCGGCCAACGCTCGACATAGAGCAGTTCAGCGCAGAACTCGGTTATGGTACCGAGGCTACCCGCGAGATTCTTGCTCACTTGGCCTCGATGTCGCTCGTGTCGCGGTCTGAGTCGTCTGGACGTCTGGTCGCTGTTAGCCCGCTCTACGCCATGCAGCAGCTCCTCACGCAGGAGCGCAACCTTCTGGAGGCGCGGCAAGAATTTCTCCGCGTTAGCCACGAAACATTGTGCCATGTGCTTCCGAGCTATGCGATCCGCAGTATCGCCCCCGGGGTGCTGACCGAGCAGATTCATGATCTGCCTTCGGCACGGCGGCGGATGGAAGAACTCACCATCGCAGCTACTAGCGAAATCCTGTCGCTCTGCCCTGCCGCTAGCAACCCGACCGCGACGTACTCCCCGAGTCGTCAGCTGGACCTAGCCGCGCTTTCGCGGGGCGTGCGCATGCGCGCCATTTATCTGGATAGCATCGCCTACGACACGGGGGCGTTGGCCTACCGCGCCGAGCTGATCGAGGCCGGTGGAGAGGTGAGAGTGTCGTCCACGCTGCCCACTCGGCTGGCTATCGTCGACGGCAAGACGGCGGTCGTGCCAATGAGTCTGCTTAATAGCATCGAGGGCTGTCTCATCATCCACCATCGCGGCACAGTGACCGCCCTAGGCGCGCTCTTCGAGTCATATTGGCAGAACGCCGTCAAACTTTTCGCACAGCCGGAGTCCGGACGCGACTGCACGGTTACGGAGCATGCGATCCTACGCCTACTCGCCAGTGGCGCGAAGGACGGAACTATCGCCCGTCAACTGGGGCTCTCCGTGCGAACGGTGCGTCGGTGCATTGCAGATCTCATGAGCCGGGCTGGTGCCTCGTCTCGATTCGAGCTGGCCGTCCGGGCGGTAGCCAGCGGCTGGCTGTAATCGCGGGAGTGTCGGCTCGCACTATGGGGCTTTTCCGACCTGGCTGCGGGTGCTGATCGTCGATGGTGGCCGCGACCAAGCGTCGTGATCGGCCGATACTTTGGGGCGGGTGAATCGAACCCAGATTTATCAGACTCTTTGGAATGTTGCTGGCATGTCGGGGACGGCTCGTGATGTTAGGTCGGCAGGCAATGAATCGTGACGAGGTCGCATGGCGGCCATGACGTAGCCGAGGGCGTATCCAGAGCAGATCAGCATGTAGACGGAGTAGTTGTCGTTCCAGACGTGCAGGTTGTCTTGCCCAAGGAGTGACGCCGAGAACCAGTACAGTGCCGAGAGGCCAGCACTGGCAGAGGGCGCCTGCAGACTCGCAACGACGACCGCAAGATCTGTGACGACAAGCGCGCCCGCCGCGCCCGTTGTCCAGGCCAGGGCCTTGCGTCCGCGTCTGCGCAGGGCCGCCGCTGCGAAAAGCGCTGTCGCCAGACCGACGGCCCACACCCAAATGCCGGTTGTGAGTGGGTAGTACAGGCCGGCGATCGTATGGTCCTCATAGGACCGCTGTCTGTCGAGCTCATCGTAGAGAAGGACGGCAGTGACTGGCAGCATCATGGCAATGACCAGCCTGATCCTACCGGTCAGGATCGTGTAAGGTCCCAACCGATGCGCTATTAGCGCTGCTGCAGCAGCAATCGCCAGCGAGGTGGGCAGGATGGCGAGCCCGCTCAACGTCTCTTCGTTGAAACCTAACCCGAACAGCGCCAGCAACGGACCGCCGACGAAGACGGCGGCAACTTCGCTGATAAGCATCAGACCAAACTTGCCAAGGGCGCGAATACGACGGTCGCACGGTTCCCCATGTCTTGCGGGTCATCATGACACTCCATGGTGCGTGACGGTTCGTTTGGCGAAACACCTGGACGGGACAGGACAAGACTTGACAGGTGGGTCAGGTGTGCGCGAGAGAGCCGGATCATACAAGGATACGTAACCGAAAGCCCGCTCGGCGACGTGGCCGGAACTTAGCCTATGTTGGAGGTGGGGTTCCGGACACGTCGCCGTCACCGCCTAGAGTTTGTCCGCCGTGCAGGTCACGACTGCGAACGCACCAGTCGACTGGTTCTCCTTGACGACCTTGCCGTCCACCGTGATTTTACAGGATATCGAGCCAGCGCCCTCGCCGTTGGATAGTGCTGTGATCGTGGGCAAGACTACGTCACCCTTGGCGTCAACTTCCTTCGTCCACGGCAGTTTGGCCCCATTCTCCTGTTGCAAGTCGGCGGTGTATCCAAAGGTGATATCCGCGGTGGGCGCGCCATTGCCAATCACCGAGAACACGATCTTCATTACCTTCCTCTCTGGGGTTCCCGAGCCACCAGCACTCGAGCCACATCCCGTAGCGATCAGAACGACCGCCACAAGTAGAGCAGACAAACTGTTTCTCATACTTCCCCTTCGCTGGATGGATCCATCGAGTCGAGGCCCGGCCGTGTGAGTGTCCTTCCAAGCACGCCAAAGCGACCTCGATCATCACAATGGCTGCGGCGTGAACCCCGTAGGGCGTGCTTTGCTATGTTTTTAGCGGAGTTCGCTGCTGTGTGACAAGCGGGCACTTTACGAAGTAACACCCATGATCGGAAGCGGTCTGCGACTTTGCGCGGAGGTGAGCCGATTTGGAGGTCGGCCCGCAGCGGCCGAAGACCTTGCCCGGTGGGCGTCCCACGCGGCGCACAACACCAAGTCGCGTTCACCCAGCGGCTCGCCTGTTGGCGGACCTTCGAAAGGCTCTGGTGATGATCTTGTAGTGCTCCCAGCCCTTTCCCAGACCACGTCGCTTTCGTCTCGATGCCGGTCCACAGTAGACACGGTCGTTACTCGATACCCCTTCGTTTTTTCGTTTTTTCCTGGTCCTGCTTTCAGGCGAGGACGTGGCGAGTACCTGGGGTCGAGACGACAAAGAGCATCCGTAATTTCATCCTTCCCCCTTGCAGGAGACCCATACAGGACTACGACACCGTGACCGCCTTGAGCCGCGGCCTATACGACGCCGGCGCGTGCACCCCCGCTGGCACCGCGCCGGGGGTCTCAGCTCCGCACCAGCACCGCTTGCCCACAATCTGATGCTCGGTCACCATCAACGGCGCAGGCTCTGGCAGATCGAAAACCTGCCGGCGGATCAGCCGCGTCACCGGCGTCCCCGTAACCCCGTCCCGCAACCACCACAACTTTCGGGCGCATGCCGCACAACCGAGCTCATGCCCAGCCGCGCCTCCCAACTCGGCCACCGTGGACTGCAATCTCGCGATCATCTGAACCTGAGCGGCGATCAACGCGTCACGCTCCGCCAACAAGCGCAACAGCGCCTCAACGGTCAGCTCGGAATCGGGCACCCCACAATGACCAAAGTGGGCAGTGACGAAGTCAAGTAGGTACAGTCATCAACCAATCGGACTCGTCACTAGCCGAGCACCATTTGCGCTTTGGCAGCGAAGTCGGGAGCGCGTGGAGCAATCCAGGATCGCAATTGCTACAGTCTTGAGCGCGTCAGCCACCAGCCACCGGCGTTACGTGGACGCCGAGATGTGCCGGCACACCGCCGCGCTGGTCCCCACGCCTCCGTGTTTGAGTACGTTGGTCAGTGTCTCCTACGCTATTCGGTAAGTGGACATGTCCACGGTCGCCGGCGGCGGCACCGGATCGCCGTTGAGTGCAGCCGGGTTGGCAACCCGGCTGCACTCATCTCGTCGGCCAGGTGCAACGCTGCTTCTCACTGATCATTGCAGGTTGAGTCGGATCGGGTGGTCCGGGCAACGGGTACATATGAAGATCTGCAGGGCTCCCCATCGTCCTACAACGATCCCCGTGGGTTCGCGCCGGGCCTCCTCATCGCGGCCGTCGTGCACGCCGACCGATTCCCACCGGCCTGCGCCGTGCTCGGTCGTGTCGATCGTCAGCAGCAGGTCCATCGCCGTCGCGCAGCGGTCGCAGTCGATCAGGCAGCGGCCAGTCACCGACCATTGCGGCCACCCGCCCACCTTCCACCCCGGCGCAGTCGACAACTCACCGTCATAGTCGGCCTGCTCGCCGAGCGCCTCAATCTGCGCCACGATTTCATCGGGCAGATCCTCTAGGTCCGGGTACTCGATCACCTGCTCCGGGTTGAGCACGCATGGCCGGGGAACGTAGAAGCGGTCGTCAGCCAGACCGATCGGCGGCTCGGCCACCGGCGTCGCCCGATCATGTCGGCGCCAAAACAACCGCACCACCGGGGTATGGCCATGCTCCTGCGGATGGTCAAACGGGCACCACAACACCTGCAGCATGTCCACGCCCGGCGGATGCCACAGGCCCGGCACTTCGGCGACCCGCAGCTGCACCACCACAATCATCGGGTTCGGCTGCGGATGCGGCAACGGCCGCGACCCTATGCCCGGCAACCGCTTCACCGCCAGGAATCCACCGCCGAGTTGCGGCACGCTCACCTCGTCATCACTTGGAAGGTCTGCGGCACACAACGGCCAAGGCTCGTCGGCCGGCCAGCGGATCGGACCGCCGACGTGACCGGTATCCGCCTCCGGCGAAGCGCGGCGCGGATGCAGCCGAGTGCCCATTCGCGCGAACGGTGCCAGAGCGGGCACGAGCGCGACCACGTTAACCGGCGGGACAGGGCTATGCATGCGCAGACTCTAAAACCGCGTGCACGGAGCCGAAAATCGTGTAACAGTATGCCCCTGGCATCGATTCGGCCGCAGCGAAGTCGTGCCCGACCTCAGCCGCGGAAAGGCCCATACGCTATCAAGCCCTTCCGCTATCCTGCCGTGCCCTCATCGGCGCTAACCTGCTTGGTCATGATTGACATCAGAAAGGCGGTGGCGGCCGACATCGAGGGGCTGGTGGCGTCCAGCAGTGGCCTGTTCGCCGAGGACGCGGGCACCCGCGACCCGACGCCGAGCCAGGATTGGCCGCGCCTGCACGCCGCCGACAGTTTCCGCGCGCAACTCGACGACGAGTCGAAGCTGATCCTGATGGCCGACGTCGATGGTTCGGTGGTGGGGCACCTGACCGGTTCGCTGGGCGAGGCGAGCGACATCCGGCCCATCAGGGTGGCCACCCTGGTGAGCATGTATGTCATGCCTTCGCATCGCGGAGCCGGTGTGGGCGCCGAACTCGTTGCCGCGTTCCGGCAGTGGGCGGCCTCGGTGGGCGCGGATCGGCGGTCAGCGCCTACGCGATCAATGACGGGGCGATCCGCTTTTACCAGCGGCAGGGTTTCGTGCCGCGCTCTGTGCTGCTGGAGCGGGAGACCTAACCATGATGTCATGAATTCAGCGATGTGGCTGAGTTAATCGGCGCCGGATGGGTTCAGTCGATGGTTGGGAACTGTTACTGGGTGGAGTGGACAGTGTCTGCCGGGCTCGGGTTTCGGCCTGCTCCCAGGAAACGGTTGCAGGGCTTAGAAATTGGCCAAGCGATGGTGGGTAGGTCGTGGTGCCGAGGTCGGTCAGGTCAACGTCGACGGTGAGCTGCCGGGATGTGTGATGGCGGCGGTCAGGAGGCACTGAGCCCCCACACCCCGGTGCGGTCGTCAACTATCGTGCATGTCAGCAGCCCGTCGTGGTACTGACAGTCGTGTAGCCGCCGCGGGGTGACGCCGAGCACCCGGATCGCTTGGGGTGTCAGCGGGCAAGATAGGTCCGCTTCCTGATACACGGACGACCCAGAGAGGTTGTACACCCGGGTCCCATCCACTTGACCTGGCCGGTCCGCTCATCCAGCAGTCGCGGTGGATCCGACTGAACCAGCAGGCCGCTACCGGTTGTCCAGGCGGGGAACTCGCCAGGCCCGGTACGCCACAGTTCGGCGAGGCTATCTCGGTCCAAAATGAAGGTTCACTCACACTGCACCGGGCCGCACCCGTTCACCAAGGGGAGCTGGTCCCCCGGTGACAGCGTGGCTGGCTGGAGGGTGGCGCGATCGTAGCTCAGGGTCTGGACGGCCCGCTCAGGCCTAGAAAAATCAGCGACGCGCAGGATCAGGCGATCGCGGAACAGCCGCATGGTCAGCTCGTGCTCCGCTGGGATGAGGTGGGGCAGCCGCAGATGAGCACTGCGGCGAGGCGTGCCGGTGCTCAGCTGGTACTCGGTGAATAGCCCCTCATCGGTCAGTGTCATCAGCGCATCCGTGCCGGGGTCGGTAGCGACTATCGGTGCTGGTGGGACCGTCCACAGCAGACCGTCAGGCAGGGACTGGTAGATGCGCGTGCTTCTCGAGCCGTCCCGCTGGTCCTCCGTCACCATGACCAGGTTGCCGACCCTTGTGGGTGTACCCTTCACTCGCCAGCGCTCCCGCCCGCTCGCCGGGTCGAGCGCGACGCTCACCGTGCCCGACGGCCGCGTGTTCCCCGCGACTACGAGCAGCACGCTACGCACTAGCAAGACGTTGCCCTCCCATGTGTCGATGCGGTAGGAGGTCAGACCCTCGGCAGGGTCAATAAAGGGGCGGGAGCGCCAGGCCAGGCGCCCGTCCGGATCGTAGGCGAAGACCTCGCCCTCGAGATCGACCATCGCCAGCCCGCTGGCCAGAGTCAACAGCCTGCCGTTCTCCAAAGCACCCTTAGGCCAGGTGATAAGGCCGGCGTACGTGAAGGCCGGAGCCGGTGGCCGGGCCGCACCGCCAAACGCAGCCAGGCACAACAGTGCGAGCACGGCGAGCCCGATCAGGCGAAGGCGTCCGACCACCCCGCGCCGCAGCCGCTCCGGCTGGTCGGGCAGATCCGAATAGTCAAGGTCGATGATCCGCTCTTCGGTCATGCCCTCGGCCCCCTCTTTTGCCTGCACGACAATAACTTTGCGGTCTCGCTGCGCATGCCCGCCCCAAACGGGGCATAGCGCTGGGCCGTCTGCCACCGAGCCGTAAACGTCACCATGGAGGCCTACCCGAAGACCAATCCGCCGTGAGGGCGACGAACGATCCAAACACAAAGCAGACCCATGCAAAACCACACCAGAGTGCCCAAGATCTTGGCTCAGCTGCTCTCAGGTGTCCCTGGCCATGGCAAGTTGGCCGTTGACATCAGGCCGCCATCTCGGGCTTGCGGCCGGATGAAGCCAGCCCGCCCCGTGGCTGGGCATCGCAGTGGGCGAGTGCGCGAAGCGCGTGGATGTTCTTGCTTGACCTGGCCTTTTTCTGTGGTTGGGGTAACCGGATTTGAACCCATGGACCTGCCGCCCGAGGCGTACCGGGTCGACGCGAGCAGCGCAAGTGGGTCGCAGGATGTGTCCAACGAACTTGGCAACGACCGCACCTCGTCGCGCTGGGTGACCGCTAAGGTCAGTGTGTCTGGGACAGTCCGGCTGCGTCGCGTCTCGTGGCGGGCATCGGACTCCTAGCGCCAAATGGCGGCATGGCGACCGCGATGTGGTGCGCGGTGGTCAGCAGAGCACCGTCACCGGTGGCCCGCCACAACTCGGCGAGGGCGACGAGCAGGGCGGCCCTGGCTGTAGGACCACCGTTCTGGTCACCTATAACCAGCTCCACTCGCCGTTCAACTGAGGAACTTCCTCAGTTGAACGGTGACCGGCACTCTACGCAGCCGACCGCAATCGTTCCTTAGATGTTCGTTGACCATCACGGCGGTGACGAACTCAGATAGCTCCTCGGTCCGGCGCCGATGTCCGTGGAGAACAGTTTGTCTGCCGTTGGCTGCACCAGTTGATCGCCGGAACTCCATTGTGCGGATCCGTGCACCACCTCCGTCAATGTGGACGTGACCGAATGAAGCTGTTCAACGAGCCGATTTGCGATCAGGAAACGACGTCGCACCTGCACCCTCTGCAGGGATACGCCTTGCGTCATCAAGGACTGGTCTGCGACTAGTTCGCCTCATGGCTTCGGATTCGGGAGGCGGCATGGGGACGAACCAGTGAACCGGTGGTGCCACGATGGGGTAGGAACCCACGACGAGGGCGCCGAGCGCCGTAAGTCCGCGATTCATGCACGTCAGTCTGCAGATCCGAACCTGCGGTCAAACGTTGATTGATCGTTCGCGTCTCGTATACGCTCCGCGATCTCGCTCGTGGACCTTGGGGAGCAGCTATGCGTCGTCCTGTCGGCAACCTCGTTCGTCGCGCTGCTGTTGGCGTAGCCATTGTTTTCTCGATGACTGTGGCGATCCCGGAGCGGATCGATGCCGGGAACGGCGGCTTTCCGATCTCGTGGCTGTGGTCCTGGGCGTCCGCCCGTCCCGCCTGGTCAGCGTCGGCGTTCGTGGGCCGACCTGTGCAGATGCGTGGGACAGGGCTATCGCGTGGGCACTATGTGTCCGCCGCGGAGACCAAGGCCGGAGGCGGATCAGGTAAGGCGCCGGATCGGGTTTCCGACGGGCTCGAACCCTATGAGCCGCACGAAGTTCAGCTCAACAGGCGCCGTCCGGGCGCGCGGTGCGGGGCTTCGACGCAACGACCAGCCGGCAGGAGCATCGCGGGGCGAACGCCACGACGGAGGTGTTCACCAACGCAGACGGCTCGATGACCCAGCGCCTCAACGGTGGGAGGGTCAACTATCGCGGCGTGGACGGGGTCTGGCGCCCCATCGAGACTCGGCTGGTGAAGGGATTGGACGGGCGCTGGCACATAGCGGCCAACGAAATCGCAGTGTCGTTCGCGTCCGGCCCCGGCCCCGACACCCTCTCGACAGCAACAGCGGGCCAGGTATCAAGGACTACAACGCATTTAGCCTCGATGACCCTGCCCAATGGGCAGAGCCTCGCCTATGACTTAGCCGGTTCGGCGGCTATCACCCCCACGGTGCGCGACTCGACGGCGCTGTACCCGGGGATCCTGTCCGACACCGACCTTGAGTTTGTGGTGACGGACAGCGGCTTCAAGGAGACGATGATTCTCAATTCCCCCAACGCCCCCAACACGTGGTTGTTCCCATTGCAGCTTAACGGGTTGACCCCGCGACAGGCTTCCGATGGCTCGATCGAGCTCGTTGACGCATCCGGCGATGTGCGGGTGTACCTGCCGCTCGGGTACATGCAGGACTCCAAGGTGGACCCACGTCACGGCGGCCGGACCGAGTCCACCAACCTGCGCTACGAGCTGGTCGGGGACCCGCTGCGGGTGACGGCGGACGAAGCGTGGCTGAAGGATCCAGCGCGGGTGTACCCGGTACGCGTGGACCCGACCGCGACCACCGCGACTACCGGCGATGTGTTCGTAGACGCCAACCCGACCGGCCCGGACCACAACGGGGATAACCTGCCGGTCGGCACCTGGGATGGTGGTGGCGAGACAAAGACTCGCTCTTTCATCCACCTCGATAACTTTGACAACGACGGATTCGTTGGTCGCCGCATCACCGCCGCGAAGCTCAAGCTGTACTTGACGTGGGCCTATTCATGCACCAACTACCGCCCGTTCTATGTGCACGCGGCGTCGGAGGCGTGGACCGTGGCGGGGCTGGACGCGGGCAGTTGGCCGGGGCCGAGCATCAGCTCCGCGATCGGCTCCCTGAACACCACCGACCACACTCCGGCCTGCACCAACAGCGCCGGTGACCGCAGCGTGGGGCAGTGGGTCACGGTTCCACTGAACGTGGCGACCTTCGACAGCTGGGCCAAGGGCGAGGCGAACCTCGGCCTGGCTTTGACCGCTTCGGAGACGGACAACTACGCGTGGAAGCGGTTCACCTCCGCCAACTACGCCAGCGGCCAGTACCGGCCGTACCTGGAGCTCACCTACTCGGCGAACGTGGCGCCGCAGCTGGAAACTCGCTTTCCTGCCAACAACTTTTCGGTCAGCAGTCTCACACCGCAGCTGATGGCGCGTGCTCACGACCCGGACGGCTGGCCGAATTCGGGGCTGCAGTATAACTTCCGTGTCTTTGACGAGACCGGTACCACGCTCATCGCCCAGTCAACGTTCGGTGGGGCGGCGTGGACAGTACCTGCTGGCCTGCTGAACTGGGGAAAGACCTATCTCTATACGGTGCAGGTCTATGACAAGGCTGCATATAGCGTTGTCTATCCCGCGTACGCGTTCTCCACGCCGGTACCGCAGCCGCAGATGACCAGCAGGCTGGCGCAGAACCCGGACAAGGGGTTCGATCCGAGCACCGGCAACTACACCACCGCCGCGACCGATGCCCAAGTGGAGTCCATCGGCCCGGACCTGAAAATCGTACGCAGCTACAACAGCCTCGATCTGCGCACGCGCCAAACGTTCGGGCGCGGCTGGTCCAGCATCGCCGACGCGCAGCTGCGGGAGGTCAAGGATTCAGCAGGCACACTGCAGACCGTGGCGGTGACGTATCCGGACGGTCAGGAGGTGGCGTTTGGGCGCGAGGCCAACGGGAGTTTCGCCGCGCCATCTGGCCGCCACGCCACCCTCGTCGCCGGCACCGGGCAATACACCTTGACCGACAAGGATGCCACTGTGTACCGGTTCGGGCAGGCCGCGAGCACTGGGGTGTACCAGATCTCGTCGATCACCGACGCGAACGGCCTCGCGCTGACATTCACCTACGACGGCACCACCAGCGATCTCACCACGATCCGCTCCGCCTCCGGCCGTTCGCTGTTCCTGACCTGGTCCACCCCGGCCGGGTCCAGCTACCGTCACGTGGCCACGGTCAAAACCGACCCGGTCACCCCCGGCGACGCCGCGACCGCGCTTACCTGGCAGTACACCTATGACAACGACAACCTGGTCAAGGTGTGCGACCCGACGTCGGCGACGCAATGCACCACTTACAGCTATACCTGGCTGTCGCAGCACGCCAACGCGATGCAGAACGCTGGGCCGTACTCGTTCTGGCGCCTGAACGAGCCCGCGGGTGCGGTGATGGCGGCCAGCAGCACGCAGGCGAACGCCGGGGTCGACAACGGAGTGTACAACGACGTCGCCCTGGGGCCAGCCTGCAGCACTGCAGGGCTCCACCGCCACCTCGGCCGGGTTCAACGGCTCGTCCTCCTTTCGTCGCCTCGATCCGGGGCGGGAACCGGACGTCCCGCAGTGTCGCGTCGGCGCGTACCGCCAGGTGCAGCTGCCCGGCAAACTGATCACGGATGGACCGTTCCAGTCGATCAGCCTGTGGTTCAAGACCACCGCCAGCGGTGTGCTGGCGGGGACCCAGTCCAGCACGCTCGCCGCGATGCCCGAGGCTTACCAGCCCGCGCTGTACGTGGGTACCGACGGCAAATTGTACGGTGGGTTCTGGACCGGCGCGGTCGAGCCGATGGCCTCCACGGTCGCGGTCAACGACGGCGCATGGCACCAGGCGGTGCTCGCCGTCGACGCGACCTCGCAGGCGCTCTACCTGGACGGCAACCGGATCGGGACACTGGCCAAGCCGCTGGTCGCCACCCAGACCCAGATGACCTATGCATTCCTGGGCGCGGGCCGCTGGACCGGGCACCCGGCCACCACCGGTGACTACGGCTACTTCAACGGGTACCTCTCTGACGCCGCGTTCTTTGCCAACACCCTTACCGCACAAGCGGTTTCAGACATCTACAACGCGGGGCAGTGGCCCCGCTCGGCGCTCGTGAAGATCACCCGGCCCTCGGGTGGGGTGTCGGCGAGCATCGCCTACGACACCGCCACCGGCCGGGTCACCAGCCTCACCGACGAGAACGGCGGCGTCTGGACCCTGCACCCGCCGAAGATCGAGGGGAGCAGCGACGTCTACGTCGTCTCGATGCTCGGCGGAAAGCCCACCAACTACTGGCGCCTGGGCGACGTGTCGGGCGACACCGACGCGGGCAATGAGGTACGGGGCGATCTCGCCAGCTACGACGGCGCGGTCACGCTCGGCGGGGCGGGACCGTTCGCCGACGCGACCGCGGCCACCTTCGACGGAGCTGGGTCGGCGGTGATCGACTCGACGCCGTCACTTGACACCACGAAGAACTTCAGCGTCTCGGCGTGGGTGAAGCTGACCGACAACACGCGCCACCAGCGGGCGGTCGCCATCGTCGGTAACCGCACACCCGGCATGTGGCTGGGGTACAACAAGGAGGCCGACAAGTGGCAGTTCACCATGTACCAGTCCGATGTGGACGCACCAGCCAGCGCCCGGGTCAGTTCCGTGGCGGTGGCGGCGCTGAACACGTGGACCCAGCTGACCGGAACCTATGACGCCGCGACGCGCGTGCTCAAGCTCTACGTTAATGGCGTGTCGCAGGGCAGCGTGAGCATGGGCGGGACCAAGTGGAAGGCGACCGGCCCGCTGTTCATCGGTAAGGGCTTCTGGACCGGGACCCCCATCGACTTCTGGAAAGGCTCCCTGTCGGAGGTGGCGACCTACGGCAGCGTCCTATCGGACGAGCAGATCGCGGCGCAGTATTCGGCGTCGCGGCAGGCGGCGCCGGTGGCGATCACGAAGGTGGCCGGTGGGGTCGCGCCCATCGTGATGCCGGTGGCGACGGTGGGTGTGACCGATCCCGGCGGCAAGGTGGTCTCCTACTCTTACGACGTCATCAACGGGTACAGGATCGTGGCGCAGACCGACGCGCTGGGCAACACCACGAAATACGGCTATGACGTGGGCGGATTCTCCAGTCTCACCTACGATCCGCGTGGCGTGCTGACCGAGGAGATCCAGGATGTGCGGGGCAACACCATCCAGTCGATCACGTGCCAGGATCAGGCCGCGATGAAGTGTTCGTCGGTGTATTACACGTACTTCCCCGACGCGACCACCCGGGTGCTGACTCCGGATCCACGCAACGAGGTGATGCTCACGATGCGTGACGGGAGGTCCGCCTCGGCAACCGACAACACCTACCTCACCTCGTTCGTTTACGACGCCAAAGGCAACCAGACCGAGGTTATGGAACCGTTGGCCCGCAAGACAACGAAGGTGTACAACGAACTCGGCCTGCCGGTGAAGGTTGTCTCGCCCGGCGGGGTGGCCGACACCGTCGAGTACAACGCCGCTGGGGACGTCATCCGCTCCACCGACGGCCTGGGCAAGGCCACTTCCTACACCTATGACGGGATCGGCCGTGTCCTCACCCAGACCGAGACCACCAGCAGCTTCCCCAACGGGCTGACCACGCACTTCACCTACGACGGGCGCGGGCGGGTGCTGACCCAGACCGAACCGCCGGTGACCAACCGCGTCACCGGCGCGGTCCACACCTCAGTCACCACGACGGTTTACAACGCCGACGGTCTGGTCACCTCGCAAACGGTGGCGGACACCAGCGGGGGGGACGCCTCTCGCACCAGCAACACAGCGTACAACGTTCTCGGACAGCTCGTGAGCGAGACCGACCCGAAAGGCGACGTGACCCGTTACGAGTACGACGCGTACGGCCACATGGTGAAGGAGACCGCACCGGACGGCGGCGTGGTGGTCAACATTTACAACGCCGAGGGCAGCCTGCTGTCCAGCAAGATCGTCGGGTGGACCGGAGACCCCAACAACCCCAGCGCGCCAACGGATTTGGTGACTACCTCGCACTCCTACGATCCCAACGGGCGGCTGGCGTCGGAGACCGACGCGATGGGGTTCACGACGCTGTACTACTACACCGACAACGGGTTGGAGGCGAAGGTGGTCTCCACCGACGGCACCAACTCGTTCGTGGTCGAGGAGAAGACTTACGACGCCGCGGGCAACCTCATCAAGCAGATGACCGACAACGGCGCCACCACGACGACGTACACCTATGACGCGGCGGGACGGCAGATATCTTCCACTTTGGATCCCACTGGGCTCAAGCGCACCGCGACCCACACCTACTCACCCGACGACGAGGTGCTCACCACCACCGAGACCGACGGTGCCGGGGCGATCGCCTCCTATATCGAGCACCTCTATGACGCCGAGGGTAACCCGATCGCCGACACGACCTACACCTCGACGGCCCTGAGCCCGATCGGGCGGTGGAAGCTGGCCGATGCCAAGGATTCCTCGGGCAACAGTCCGGTGAAGGCGATAGGCAACGTCGGCTGGTCCACCTCGCCTCGCACCGCCGCCGTGTTCGACGGCACCAGCGCGCTGGTCACCAACGGCCCAGTGCTCGACACCGCGCGCAGCTTCAGCGTCTCGGCCTGGGCCTACCCGACCGACGCCGGCCGCAACCGCGCCGTCGTCGCACAGGAAGCCACCCAGGAAAGCGGCTTCACGCTCGAACTCGACGACCGCGTCGGCGACAAATGGTCGTTCTGCATGTTCAATCGCGACGACTCCACGGCGCCGTACTCCACGGCCACCTCGACCTCGGGCGTGACGCTGAACGCGTGGACCCACCTGGTGGCGGTCTACGACGCCCCTGCCAGGCAGATGAAGCTGTACGTCAACGGGACGCTGCAGGTCACCAAGACGCTCGATCTGGGCCATACGCCGTCGAACGCCTACGGCAGCCTCGACATCGGACGGCTGCGGCGCAACAGCACCGAAACCGACCCCTGGATGGGCCAGATCAGCGATGTCCAGGTGTACCAGAAAGCCTTGTCCAGCACGGAAGTCACGTCCGTTAAGGCGGGGACCGCGCCCGCGGACAGCGCCGGGGTGATCCGTACCTCGCAGACGCTCGACTCCGCCGGCCTGGCGATCGCCGGGACGGACCCTCTGGGTAACGTCACCGACTACGCCCGCGACGAGGACGGCGAGACCGTCCAGACGGTCGGACCGGCGGTGGCGGCCGAGACCGACGGCGGGGCACCCATCATGGCGCGCCCGGTCAGCACGGTCGGGTACAACACCTTCGGCGAGGCGGTGGAGACCAAGGACCCCAACGGAAACGTGACCGTCGTCGCCTATGACGCCGCCGGGCAGGTACTCACCACCACCAAGCCCAGCTACACGCCGCCGGGCTCCGGCACGCCGATCACCCCCGTCATACGCAATGAATACGGCGTGAGCGGGAAGCTCATCACCGCCACCGACGAACGGGGGAGCATCAACAGGTACACCTACGACCAGTTGGACAGGCTCGCCAAGCACACCGCCCCCAACGGCGGGATCACCACCTACGCCTACGACCTCACTGACAACCTGCTGTCCGTGACCGACCCCAACGGCGCGGTCAGCGGTTCCACCTATGACCACCTCGGCCGGGTACTGACCTCCACCAAGGTGGTGCGGCAGAACGGCGGGGGCAGCTACACCACCACCTACACCTACGACAACGCGGGCCGGATGGCGCAGATCAAATCCCCGGCCGGCGTGACCGCCTCGTACACCTACAACCCCGCCGACGAAGTGCTCACCGCCACCAACGGCGCGGGCGGGGTGACCCGCTACATCTATGACGGTGGCGGGCGCATCGTCAAGAAGCAGCTGCCGGACAACACCTACTCGACATACGCCTACGACCTGGCGGACCGGGCGCTGTCCACCAGCGCCTACAACGGCTCCGGTGGCCTGCTCACGACGCAGTCGACGAAGTACGACGCGGACGGCAACGTCATCGAGTCCACGGACGCAAGGGGTACGAACACCTTCACCTACGACGCCACCGGTGCCGTGATCTCAGCGCGCCAACCGATCAGCGCCAGCGACGCGATCACGACATCGTTCGGGTACGACCTGAAGGGCAACCGCACCCGGTTCACGGACGGGCGCGGCAACCGTTTTATCACCACATACAACAGGTGGAACCTGGCGGAGTCGCTGATCGAGCCGGCCACCGCCGCTCACGCCAACGCAGCCGAACGCACCTTCACCACGGGCTATGACGCCGCGGGACAACCGGTGTCACAGCAGCTGCCCGGCGGTGTGCAGATCACCATCGGGTACGACGAGATGGGCCGAATGATCCGGCAGAGCGGCACCGGCGCGGAGGCCGCTACCACCGACCGGGCCTTTGGCTACGATCCGGGTGGCAGGCTGACCAGCCTTTCGGGCAGCGGCGGCAGCAACACGGTGACCTACGACGACCGCGGGTTGCTGCTTTCGATCGCCGGCTCAGCGGGCGACTCGTCGTACATATACAACGCCGATGGCGATATGGCCTCGCGCACGGACGCCGCCGGGACCACCAACTACACCTACGACACGGCGGGACGGCTCAAGACGGCCGTCAACACCGCCGCACAGGTGAACGCGACGCTGACCTACAACACCGCCTCCCTGGTGGACCGGATCACCTACAACACGACCGGAAACTACCGGGCGTTCAACTACGATGCGCTGCAGCGCACCACGGTGGACGAGCTGACGACGCCGACGAGCGCAAGCATCGCGAAGATCGCCTATGGGTGGGACAACAACGGCAACGAAACCTCAAAGACCACAACGGGTTTCGCGGGCTCCGCGACGAACACCTACACCTACGACCTGGCCGACCGGCTCACCTCGTGGAACTCGACCAGTTACGCCTATGACAAGTCAGGCAACCGGACCTCAAGCGGCGCTTTGATACAGCGTTACGACGAGCGTAACCGGCTACTGGACGAGGGCGACGGGACCAGGTACATGTACACCCCGCGTGGCACCCTGTCACAGACAACGGAGGGTACGACAACGCTGGCGACCCTGGCCGACGCGTTCGGGCAGGTGACGCGCCAATATGCGACGGCTACCGGGTACCACGACTACACCTATGACGGGCTCGGGCGCGCGATGCGCCCCGGGTTCGCCTACACCGGTCTCGGCAACGACCTTGCCTCCGACGGTGACGCGAAATACACCCGCGACCCCGATGGGGATCTGCTCGGGGTCGCCACCGCCACCGCCCAGGTGATGGCGTGGACCGATCTGCACGACGACGTGGTCGGACAGTTCACCGCGACTGGAAGCGTCCTGAACGGATCAACCACCTACAACCCGCTCGGGAAGGTTCTGGCGACCTCGGGAATGCTGGGCAACCTCGGGTACCAGTCGGAGTGGACGGATGTACTCACCGGCCGGGTCAACATGCACTCGCGCTGGTACAACACCAACACCGGACAGTTCGACAGCCGCGACAGCGCAAGCAACGACCCGGTACCGGACTCCATCAATGCCAACCGGTACCAATACGGCGACGGTAACCCGATGACCGTCACCGATCCCACCGGCCACTGGGGCTGGAGTTCGTTCAAGAGGATCACGACTTCCTGGCACGCCGCCCGCCACTTTGCCTCCCGCGCTTCCAGCTACGCCTCCCGCTTCACGTCCTACGCCTACAACCACTCGAGGTCGCTCAGCAACTTCGCCCACTACGCAAAGCAGAAATTCCACCAGGCAAAGAGTTGGGCGAAGAAGCAGGTCAAGCAGGCCAGGCACTACGTCAAGAAGAAGTTCAAGGCTGCCGGGAACTGGGTGAAAAAGAGGTGGAACGCGGCCGGGCACTGGGTCAAGAAGAAGTGGACAGCGGCGAACAAATGGGGCTCAACGAAGTTAGTGGGTCTTGCCACGTGGCCTGCCTCTGTCCGGATTGAACTGTCCACTTGAGATGAGCCGTGGCTCTCGGTGACCATCTTGTTGTTGACGCAA